>OGGG01000194.1_pt1 | contig 72007 bp, 56 predicted proteins | sample 1571201 | NCBI WGS metagenome assembly OGGG01 (sample SAMEA2581946, study PRJEB24529) | metagenome | biome: Human gut stool | place: China | collected 2011 | reverse complement strand
CCACCGAGCGATTGTCTGAGCCGCAAGGCGGCGAGTTTTCGCGAATGGCGGATAACAAACGCTCGAACCGAATAGAAAACGCAGGGGGTCAGAAGATTTTCTTTCTGAAGGTTCTGGCGTTCTGATTCATGTTACTTTCATTTTGTTTTCGGATTCCTTTGCACAGTCTAAAACCACCGCAAATTTTTATTTGTTTCTCTGGCAGTAACATGTTAAAATGGGAACATGACTGGCAGAGAGGTGAAGGGTATGCAGATAAAAATGACATCTGGTGGCATGAAGCTTCTGGATCATGGTACGGTGTTTCTGGCTGAAACAAATGGGGATCTCAGACTGAATATTACTGCGGATAATGCGTTTGCATTTACACTTGTGCTTCAGTTTGAAGAAAATAATACCGAAACCAGAAAGATAGAAACCAGAGTATCCAAAACAAAAATTGAACTGATCTGCAAAAACTTTTCAGCAGATGGAACGGGACTTACGAAACCGATAAAACTTGGAGTTATAGATGGAAAGAAGATGTATTTTATGTTCTGGTCTTATCTGTGTGGTGATGATAATGGGAAGGTACGGCCACGAAAAGTAGAATATACGATTTATAGTGAACAGCAGGAATGGTGAGAATGTGAGTGATTATTTATTACAGGGTGCGATAGAGATTGAACTGAATGAGGAGACCGTATCTTATCAGGCAAAACGGAAGAAAACGTTGTGTTATGAGATACTGCATGGGGAGAGAAAAGTTGCTGAGATTACAACAAACGGTCAGGCGCTTATTTATGATGAAAAATTTCTCCCATATGATCTTTATCTGGAAGAAGGAAGAGATTTTGAAATCCAGCTTAATAATATAGATAATTTTAATCACTGGTGTGCATCCAGAGTACTTTCACTGGATCGTAAATATGCGAAAGAGATTCTGAACAGTATTGGAATGGCACAGGCAATCACAGACCGGGACCGTGCAAAAATTTCCCTTTCTTATCATTGTGTATCGCTTACAGATCTGTATTGGGTAAAAGAAAAAGAAGAAATGATATCGTATGATGAGATAAATCTGTATGATAACTCTCTGAATGAGGCGGTAGTGGAACTTTCTTTACGGGGAAAGTCGATGACGGTGACAAATCAGGAGCTTGCACCGGATTTGTCTACCAGAGGTTGTTTCCCCAAAGCATGGATTCGAAAAGGGGATACGTTTGTTTTACTGAAGGATGGCGACGAAGAAACGGTAAAAAGAGAAGTACTTGCAAGTCGGATCAGTCAGTGTTTTGATTTTAAGCAGGTGGCATATCAGGAAGATTTTTATGATGGGGAAAAGGTAAGTGCAAGCAGGATTGTAACATCAAAACGGTATTCTATGGTTTCGAAGATGGCATTTCAGATTTATGCTGTGAATCATGATCTTGATGTTCTGGAAGAATGTATCCGTGTAGATAAAAAGACATATTATGGGATGAACATTCTGGATTACCTGATCGGAAATACAGACCGCCATCCGGAAAACTGGGGATTTCTGGTTGACAATCAGACAAATGAATATCTTTCGCTGTATCCGATTATGGATCTGAATAAGAGCTTTGAAAGTTATGATACCATGGACGGGGCAAACTGTCAGACGGTATTGCCGAAACGGCAGACACAGCGTGAAGCAGCGATTGATGCGGTACGTGAGATTGGAATGAATCAGATCTGTGAGATCAGGGAAGAAATGTTTCGGGATGCACCGCAGTGGAAAGACATGTTTTTTGCAAGATTAGAGGAACTGAAAAAATACGACAGGGGAGATTGTACGAAAAGATAAAATATGCTATGATGGTTCAAAACTTAAGAGGTGATGAACTTGGAATATAAAATCATAGATACTGTTTTTCCGATACTGGTTCATTTTCTGGCATTGCAGGTTATGGCAATGACGGGATTGAAAGATGCTGCACTGCGAACAACGCTGGCAGCGGTTCTTACGATGCCACTGTTTTTGTATTTTTATCACAAAGAAGAAACATTGTGGCCAAAACAGAAAAAGAAGATAACCTGGTATGTAGTGTTGGAAACGATCCTGGCAGCAGTGGGATTAAATTTTCTGTTTTCAGCACTTCTGTCCTGGATAGTGGCAGATCAGGGGATTTCAAATGAAGCACAGGACGCATTGCTTTCCGGACGGATGATTTTTCAGATATTTGGGATGGGAATTGCTGTTCCGATTACAGAAGAACTGGTTTTTCGCGGACTTGTATATCAGAAACTGGAGAGATATCTTTCGGTAAGGCAGGCAGTACTTCTTGGAGCGGCAATCTTTGCACTTTATCATGGAAATATCATTCAGGGATTGTTTGCATTTCTGATGGGGATTATCCTGAATCTGCTTTACCATCATTTTGAAGATTTGAGAGTACCGATTCTGTTTCATGCAGCTTCTAATCTGATGACAGTATTACTGAGTGCAATTTAGATATATCAGACAGAAGTTTTTGATGGATGACAGAGGTGCACAGAAGAATGTTATATGTATTTTTGAAATTTACTTGAAAAACAAAACAGACACAATTAAAAAAACAAAGGAACAAATGAAAAAATAATTAAGAAAAAACAAAAAAATATGATTTTAAAATGGAATTGACATATAATCTGACAATTTAAAGAAAAATACGTCTTTACAAATGAAAAAAATAGGTGTATAGTCATTGCAAACTTTGAAATATTACAACTTAAGAAAGGAAAGACGTATGAGTACAGCAAAATTGAACGAAGCCGTTCAGACTCCTGGGCTGTATCAGCCGGAATTTGAACACGATAACTGCGGTATAGGAGCAGTTGTAAACATTAAGGGTGTCAAATCCCACGGAACCGTCGAAAACGCATTAAAGATAGTAGAAAATTTAGAACATAGAGCTGGCAAAGATGCCGAAGGAAAAACAGGTGATGGTGTAGGAATCATGCTTCAGATTTCACACAAATTCTTCTCCAAAACCTGTAAATCCCTCGGCATCTTTTTAGGTTCTGAGAGAGAATACGGAATTGGTATGTTCTTTTTCCCTCAGGATGAACTGAAAAAGAACCAGGCGAAGAAAATGTTTGAGATCATCGTAGAAAAAGAAGGTCTTGAATTTTTAGGATGGAGAGAAGTTCCGGTTGTTCCGGAAGTTCTCGGACACAAAGCACTGGAATGTATGCCATGTATTATGCAGGGATTTGTGGCAAAACCAAAACATCTGGCAAAGGGAATTGATTTTGACCGCAGACTGTATGTAGTAAGACGTGTGTTTGAACAGAGCAATGACAATTCTTATGTGGTTTCTCTCTCAAGCAGAACAATCGTATACAAAGGTATGTTTCTGGTAGGACAGCTTCGCACTTTCTTTTGTGATCTGCAGGATGCAGATTATGAATCTGCGATCGCAATCGTACACTCCCGTTTCAGTACCAATACCAACCCAAGCTGGGAGAGAGCACATCCGAACCGCTTTATCGTACACAACGGTGAGATCAACACGATCCGCGGAAATGCTGACAAGATGCTTGCCCGCGAAGAGACGATGTTCTCCGAACATTTCAAAGGAGAGCTGCAGAAAGTTCTGCCGGTTGTCAACACTTCCGGCTCAGACTCGGCAATGCTTGACAATACTCTGGAATTTATGGTGATGAGCGGTATGGATCTGCCGCTGGCTGTGATGATCACGATTCCGGAACCATGGGCAAACAACAAAACCATGAGCCAGAGCAAAAAAGATTTTTATCAGTATCATGCAACAATGATGGAGCCGTGGGACGGACCGGCTTCGATCCTGTTCAGCGACGGAGATGTGGTGGGAGCGGTGCTTGACCGCAATGGCCTGCGTCCTTCCAGATACTATATCACTGACGATGGATACCTGATCTTATCTTCTGAGGTCGGTGTGCTGGATATTGACCAGACCAGGATCGTACTCAAAGAAAGACTGCATCCAGGCAAAATGCTGCTGGTGGATACTATACAGGGAAGAGTGATCGATGACGATGAGCTGAAAGAAAGTTATGCAAGAAAACAGCCGTATGGTGAGTGGCTGGATCGTTATCTGGTAAATCTTTCAGATCTGAAGATTCCGAACAAACGTGTGGAAGAGTACAGCAATGAAGAACGTGTAAAACTGCAGAAAGCGTTTGGCTATACTTACGAAGAATACCGTACTTCTATTTTAAATATGGCAAAGAACGGTGCAGAAGGCATTGCTTCCATGGGTATTGACACACCGCTGGCGGTTCTCTCTGAGAGCCATGTGCCGCTGTTCAATTATTTCAAACAACTGTTTGCACAGGTGACGAACCCGCCGATCGATGCGATCCGTGAAGAAGTGGTAACTTCCACTACTATTTATATCGGTGAGGACGGCAATCTGCTTCAGGAAGAGGCGAAGAACTGTCAGGTGCTGAAGATTAACAATCCGATCCTGACCAACACTGATATGCTGAAGATCAAAAATCTGGATGTTGAAGGCTTTAAAGTAGCCGAGATCCCGATCACCTATTATAAGAACACAAGCCTGGAAAAAGCCATTGATTATCTGTTTGTCGAGGTAGACAGAGCACACAGAGACGGAGCGAATATCCTGATCCTGACAGACCGCGGTGTAGATGAAAACCGTGTGCCGATCCCGTCGCTGCTGGCGGTTTCCGCTGTGCATCAGCACCTTGTAAAGACGAAAAAGAGAACATCACTGGCAATTGTCCTGGAATCCGGCGAGCCAAGAGAAGTACATCATTTTGCAACTCTGCTCGGTTATGGCGCAAGTGCGATCAATCCATATCTTGCACTGGATACGATCCATCAACTGATCGACAGCAGGATGCTGGATAAAGATTATTACGCAGCAGTGGAAGATTACAATCAGGCTGTCCTTAGCGGAATCGTAAAAATCGCTTCCAAAATGGGAATTTCCACGATCCAGTCTTATCAGGGATCACAGATCTTTGAGGCAATCGGTATTGATAAAGAAGTAATCGATAAATATTTCACAAACACCGTCAGCCGTGTCGGCGGTATCACGATGAAAGACATCGCAGAAGAGACCGACAAGCTGCATTCCGGAGCATTTGATCCGCTGGGACTGGATGTGGATGAGACCCTGTACAGTATCGGAAGACATAAAATGAGAAGTGCCGGAGAGCATCACCGTTACAATCCTCAGACCATCCATCTGCTGCAGCAGTCCACCTGGAGGGGCGATTACAACCTGTTCAAACAGTACACCGATCTGGTGGACAAAGAAGAGACCGGTTATCTGCGAAGCCTGATGGATTTCAATTATCCGGAAAAAGGTGTGCCGATCGAAAAAGTAGAGAGTGTAGAATCCATTGTGAAACGATTTAAGACCGGAGCAATGTCCTATGGTTCCATTTCTCAGGAAGCACATGAGACACTGGCGATCGCCATGAACTGTCTGCACGGTAAATCAAACAGCGGTGAGGGTGGCGAAGATCTGGAACGTATGATCGTTACCGATCCGAACAGGAACCGTTGTTCTGCGATCAAACAGGTTGCATCCGGACGTTTCGGTGTTACTTCCAAATATCTGGTCAGTGCACAGGAAATCCAGATCAAGATGGCACAGGGGGCAAAACCTGGGGAAGGCGGTCATCTGCCGGGCGGAAAAGTTTATCCGTGGATCGCAAAGACCAGACATTCTACACCGGGCGTGAGTCTGATCTCACCACCGCCTCATCACGATATTTATTCAATCGAGGACCTGGCAGAGCTGATCTATGATCTGAAAAATGCAAACAAAGATGCAAGAATTTCCGTCAAACTGGTATCCGAAGCCGGTGTCGGAACGGTCGCAGCCGGTGTTGCAAAAGCAGGAGCACAGGTTGTACTGATCTCCGGTTACGACGGAGGTACCGGAGCTGCACCGAGAAGCTCCATCCACAACGCAGGACTTCCGTGGGAACTCGGACTTGCAGAAACACACCAGACACTGATCATGAACGGACTGCGAAATAAAGTCCGCATCGAAACAGACGGAAAACTGATGAGCGGCCGTGATGTAGCGATCGCTGCACTGCTTGGAGCAGAAGAATTCGGTTTTGCAACTGCTCCGCTGATTACCATGGGATGTGTGATGATGCGTGTCTGCAACCTGGATACCTGCCCGGTCGGCGTGGCAACGCAGAATCCGGAGCTGAGAAAACGTTTCCGCGGCAAACCGGAGTACGTGGAAAACTTTATGAGGTTCATTGCACAGGAACTTCGTGAATACATGGCAAAACTGGGATTCTGCACCGTCGATGAGATGGTTGGACACAGCGAACTGCTGAAAAAGAAAGAACATGCTGCAAATGTAAACGCAGCAAAAGTAGATTTGAGCCGTATTCTGGAGAATCCATATACAGGCAAAGGCATGAAAGTGACTTTCGATCCTTCTCAGGTATATGATTTCAAACTGGAAGAGACCGTGGATCAGACCATCCTGATGAAAAAACTGAAAGCTTCTCTGGAGAAAAAACAGAAGCGGAGCATCGAAGTCGATGTTACCAATATCAACCGTGCATTTGGTACACAGTTTGGTGCCGAGATCACAAAACGTTACGGGGATACGCTGGATGAAGATACCTACACTGTGAAATGTAAAGGTGCAGGCGGACAGAGTTTCGGAGCCTTTATCCCGAAAGGACTGACACTGGAGCTGGTCGGCGACAGCAACGACTATTTCGGAAAAGGGTTATCCGGCGGAAAACTGATCGTTTACCCACCAACCGGTGTAAAATTCAAAGAAGATGAAAACATTATCATCGGAAACGTGGCACTGTACGGTGCGACAAGCGGAGAAGCCTATATCAACGGTGTTGCCGGAGAACGTTTCTGCGTGCGGAATTCCGGTGCAAAAGCAGTAGTAGAAGGTGTCGGGGACCACGGATGTGAATATATGACGGGCGGACGTGTCGTTGTCATCGGAAAAGTCGGCAAAAATTTTGCAGCCGGTATGAGCGGCGGAGTTGCCTATGTACTGGATGAAAACAACGATCTGTATACAAAAGTCAACAAGCAGATGGTATCCGTTGAAAAACTTGGCAATAAATACGATGTGCAGGAATTAAAAGATATGATCGCAGAACATACGGCATACACCAATTCTGCAAAAGGAAAAGAAATCCTGAATCATTTTGAAGAATATCTGCCGAAATTCAAGAAGATCATCCCACATGATTACAACCGTATGATGATGGCGATCGTGCAGATGGAAGAGAAAGGCCTGAGCAGTGAGCAGGCACAGATTGAAGCATTTTATGCAAATAAAGCGAGATAGGAGGGAAAAGAAATGGGAAAACCAACCGGATTTTTAGAGTACGAAAGAAGAGTGAGTGAAGAGATCGCACCGCTTGAACGTATTAAAAATTTTAACGAATTTCATATCCCTCTGCCGCTGGAAAAACAGCAGCTTCAGGGAGCACGCTGTATGGCATGCGGAGTGCCGTTCTGCCAGTACGGAAAAATGATAAACGGCATGGCATCCGGCTGTCCGCTGAACAACCTCTGCCCGGAATGGAATGATCTTGTCTATACCGGAAACTGGGAACAGGCTTACAACCGTCTGATGAAAACACATTGTTTTCCGGAGTTTACTTCCAGAGTGTGCCCGGCACTCTGCGAAGCAGCCTGCACCTGCAACTTAAACGGGGATCCGGTCTCCACAAAAGAGAACGAGCGAGCGATCATCGAGCGTGCCTACGAGACAGGACTTGTCAAGGCACAGCCGCCGAAAGTGCGTACCGGAAAAAAAGTAGCCGTGATCGGAAGCGGTCCGTCCGGACTTGCCGTTGCCATGCAGTTGAACCGCCGCGGCCATGAGGTGACGGTATTTGAGCGAAACGACCGCCTTGGAGGTCTGCTCCGTTACGGTATTCCGAATATGAAACTGGAGAAATCTGTGATCGACCGCCGCATCCGCCTGATGGAAGAAGAAGGCGTGATCTTTAAGACAAATGTCAACGTCGGCGTGGATGTCAAAGCAGCAAAACTTCTGAAGGATTTCGACCGCGTGGTACTCTGCTGCGGAGCATCGAACCCAAGAGATATCAAAGTTCCGGGACGCGAGGCAGAAGGCATTTATTTTGCCGTTGATTTCCTGAAAGGTGTGACAAAGAGCCTGCAGGATTCAAAGCTGGCAGATCAGAAATTTGTCACCTGCAAGAATAAGAAAGTGATGGTCATCGGAGGCGGTGATACCGGAAACGACTGTGTCGGAACAGCCATCCGCCTGGGTGCATCCTCTGTGGTACAACTGGAGATGATGCCGAAAGCACCAGATCAGAGAGCAGCAAACAATCCATGGCCGGAGTGGCCGAGAGTCCGCAAGACCGATTACGGTCAGCAGGAGTCCATTGCCGTATTCGGACATGATCCGCGTATCTATCAGACCACAGTCAAAGAATTCATTGCCGATGACAAAGGCAGACTGAAAAAAGCAGTGCTGGTCAAATTACAGAGCAAAAAAGATGAGAAAACAGACCGCATGATGATGGTTCCGGTGGAAGGGAGCGAATGGACAGTTGAAGTAGATGTCGTACTGATCGCGGCCGGTTTTCTTGGCTCACAGAAATATGTGACCGATGCCTTTAAAGTAGATCTGACACCGCGTACGAACGTAGCAACGGAACCGGAAAAATATCAGACTTCCGTAAAGAATGTCTTTACGGCAGGTGATATGCACCGCGGACAGTCTCTCGTTGTGTGGGCGATCCACGAAGGAAGGGAAGCGGCAAAAGCAGTAGATGAATCCCTGATGGGATACACCAACCTCGTTTAAAGAAAACGAACGCAAAAAAACAGGGCAGATCATTCTGCCCCAAGTTCCAGCATCACACTGGCGATATACCATCCGTCTTTGATCTCTTTGGTGGAGATCCCGTTATAACGGAGAACGATATCATCGATGATCTGACGGCCAAGCCCATGCTGTTTTTTATCTGCTTTGGTCGTGCGGATGGTAAGTGCCGTATTTTGCATGGAAGGATTCATTTTGTTTCGAATGGTCAGGGAGAGATAATCCTTGACCATTTTCATTTCAATCACAATCTTTGGATCTTTGATTTTTATGGATGCTTCAATCGCATTGTCCAGAAGGTTTGCAACAAGAGAACAGAGAAGGTGATCTGGGATTGAAAGATGCGGCGGCAGTACGATCTGAATATCCATCGGGATCTGATGCTTATGAGCCGTTGCATATTTGAGGTTGATCACCTGGTTGACGATCTCATTTCCTGTTTCAATCTGGTTGTCGAGTGCATAGATCTCTTTGGAAAGACTGTAAAAATATTCTTTCAGGGCATCGTATTTGTTCTGGCTGAGCAGACGGTCCATGCAGGCAAAATGATTTTTGGTGTCATGCCGCAGGTGGTGGTATTCCGTTACGATCGTGTTCAATTCCTTCATATGCTGTTTCTGATAGTCATTCTGCTGCTTGATTAGCTGCAATTGGATGCGGCTGTTGTATTCACACGTCATCTGCCATAACATATAATATAGAAGCAGCTCGCTTACGAAAGAGAACGTTCCGATATAATTGATCACACCGCTGACCGCATCAAAATAACTTTTCAGCATCATCACCGTGCAGGAGTTTAAGATCGGAGTCAGGATCATGACCATATAATAAGAAAGGGGATAGTTTTGTTTCGTATTTGGCCTGAAACGGATAAAAAAGTATCCGCATAAAACGAGTAGAATACTTGGCAGAAGCGATTTGTTATAAGAACGGAGTGTAAATACAATACTGTCTGGCAGAATGCGGGAAAGCAGATTCAACAGAAGACTGAGCGGAAAGCGGCACAGTATCAGAACAGAAATATAAATCAATGGCAGGAAGAATTTGAATCCGGTCTTTCCGTCACATATCAAAAAAGCGAAGGAAATAAGAAACACTGCATGCAAAAGCAGATAAACCCAGAACATATCTCCATACACTTCCGGCAGATAATATTCTTCAATCAAAAGCAGAACTGCATGAACCGAAAAAATACCGGTCATGCAGGGAATCTTCAGACGAAAAGTTTTCGGTGTAAGGATTTTATATAAAATCACTTCGCCGAGAAAAATTTCAAACAGAAGAGATAAGATCTTAACAATCGTTTCAAGGGAAAGTTCAGGTATCATAATGTCAGCCTCCGGAACTCTACTTTGATGTCATCCAGACGGTAGCGTCTGACAGGTAAAGTAAATCCAAGCGGAAAACTGGCATATACCATACCGAAAAAAGATACGGATACACTTATCACTTATTACGATGAGGCATGGGATCGTTTTGAAAAAGAAAACGAAGAAAACAGTGCAAAACAAAGAGATGTAGCCGGAAGCGAAGTTGCACAGGTATACCTTGGTAAAGCACAGGTACCGAAAGGCATCCAGAGTTCAAAATATGCGCTGGCAACCGGAACCAGAACCATTTATGTAGGTGCTTCTTCTGACAAACTGCTGATGAACAAGAAAGTCAATGTTCAGGAAGTAAAGAAGGACAGCAACGCGGGAAATAACAATAATAACAGCGGTAATACAACAACTGTGACGGTGACAAAACCGGCGAAAGTAACCAAAGTGACGGCATCCGTTGCAAAAAATAAAAAGAAAGTAACACTGAAATGGAAGAAAGTGAAAAAAGGCAAGACGTATTACTACAAAGTCAGAGCTTATAAAAAAGCATCTGGTACAAAAGTATACGGAACGTATTCCGCAGCAAGAAAAGTAAAGATCAGGAAATAAAACCTGAAAAAAAATCCTCTTAACACACAAAAACAAAAAGACTGAAAGATTCCATTTTTCGGGCAAAAAGGGCTTCATGCTACACAGGCATGAAGCCTTTTTCTGTGCTTGACAGGTGTTTTCAGATATGTTACCAATATAAAACGTAAAGTAGTTTAGACTAACGAAAGAAAGCTGAAACATACAGAAGTTGCAGATAATACAAAAGAAAAATCCGTAAGGGAAGGCTTAAGTGGAGGAGGACAAAATGAAAAGAAGATTTCTGGCGTTTGTGTGCTGTTTCGGTATGCTGGCATCTTTGCTGCCGTGCAGTGCAAAGGCAAATGAGAGGACAACAAAGGTAAATCTGCTGGATACTCCGGAAGAAGTGGCAGAAGTATTTTATAAGCAGAATGCATCTCTTAGAAAGAACAAAGAGGTAACGGCACAGGATCAGCAAAATGAGATCCGCAGGCGTGTGATCGTAGAGAGTGCACAGACTCTGGAAAATACATATGGTGCAGCCAAAACGTATTACTATACGGTGGGCGGCTACCAGATTTTATTATATGACAGTGCAGATCAGGCAGAACTTGCAGTTACAAAGCTGAAAACAGATTATCCGGAAGTACACATTTTCCAGGATATCCCGGTCACACTGGAAGAGGCAGCAAGAGACGGCGGTGCAGATGTGCGGGCAGAAAATGAAATGCAGGATGCAGCCGAACAAGAAGATGAGAGCGAAACCGAAGTTCAGGCATTTGACGGTATCCACATGATGGGGATGGACAAGTTAAAAGAAGATGCAAAGGACTGGAGCGGCGATGCGACCGTCGCAGTCATCGACAGTGGGATTGATGTGGACCATCCGTGGTTTACGACAAGACTGGACCGCAAAAACAGTGTCAACCTGGCAGCCGACAATGCAGACAAAACGGCTTACGATGATCCGAACCAGGGACACGGTACACACGTTGCAGGTATCGTAACCCAGGCAACCCCGCAGCAGGTACAGATCATGGCAGTGCGCGTATTTGACCTGACCGGTTCTGCTTCTTACACAACGATCACACTCGGTGTTGACTATGCCGTACAGCATGGAGCCGATGTCATCAATATGAGCCTTGGATTTGAGATCCTGCCGGGATTTGAAAGTGATGACACGGATCTGATGGATGAAGCCTTTGCAAGAGCCTTAAAAGCCGGTACAACCGTCTGCGTGGCATCCGGAAACGAATATACCGACACCGCAAGAAGTTATCCGGCAAGCAGCCGCTGGACGATCGCAGTCGGATCCCTGGAGCCGGATAAAGACGGAAGCTCCTACAGCCGCTCTGATTTTTCAAATAACGGAACCCTGCTTGATTTTGCAGCACCGGGAAGAAACATCTTCAGTGCATGGATCGGCGAGGGAGAGACCACCGAGATTGCAAGCGGAACCTCCATGGCAACCCCGCATCTGGCAGCGGCAGCAGCCTATGTCAAAATGAAACATCCGGATTACAACCAGAGAGAAGTTTATTCCGTGTTCCGTGACTATGCCGTAGACCTTGGCGAACCGGGAAAAGATACCGAGTTCGGATACGGATACGTGGATTTCACAGACTATGCGGACGAAGATCAGAACACAGCGAAAAAATATCAGGCGATCACGGCTCCGGCTCAGATCAATAAGAACATGAACGACCTGAACAAACCATTTACGATCGACACTGAGCTTTCAAGAGGAAACGGAACCTTAAGTTTTGCCAGCACCGATGAGAAAGTGGCAAAAGTAAACGGCAGTCAGGTTCAGGTAACGGGAGTCGGCAGCTGCGAGATCGTGATCACCGCTTCCGGAAGCGATCAGTATTATGAGACGGAAGAGCGGGTAAGAATCCGTGTGGAAAAAGGACAGCAGACGATCAACGTTCCGGTGACCGAATACCACAAATACCTCTCCGATAAAAACTTTCAGGTAACGGCAAGCATCGAAAAACCGGGCGATGGCAAACTGGTCTTCCTGACAAACGAAAACGATGTGCTGGAAGTGACGGAAGATGGCTATGTTACCATTCTTGGTACCGGTACGACACAGATTTATGCGGTGGCAAAAGCAAGCGACAACTTCGTAAGACAGGTCAGCGATGCGATCACAGTCACCGTAGAGGCAGATCCGAAACCGGAGCCAAAGCCGGACAACAATCAGAACCAGAACGGTAGTGCAAACCATAATCAGACAAATCAGGGAAACACGGCATCTGTGAAAAAAGCAGTGATCCGCAAAGTGCAGCCGAAAAAAGCACAGGTCAGAGTAACCTGGAAAAAACAGGCGGCAGCCGGCAGCTACGAGATCCGTTATGCACTTAAAAAGAACATGAAAAATGTAAAGACGGTGAAGGCAAATGGCAAAAAGAGCAGCATTACCATCAAAAAACTGAAATCAGGTAAAAAATATTATATACAGGTGCGAGCTGTGAAAAAGAATGGCGTGGCAGTGACAAAGGGAGCATGGAGTGCGAAAAAGAGCGTCCGTGTGAAATAGAAAAGTACAGGAAAAAATCTTTGCAGAGAAAGGAAGAAAAGCATGAGAAAGAAATTTGGTTATCAGGCAATGGCAGCGATCTTTGCAGCGGCAATGATCGTATCCGGAGCCGGAATGTATCAGACAACGGCAAAAGCAGCCGAAGGGCAGATCCAGACACCACAGCAGAAAACAGCGGTCGAAACACAGGAGTCTGCAAAACTGAAAGCAGAAGCCGCATCCGTAGATCCGGTCGAGGACGGAGAATACACTCTGACTTTTGAGGCAAAACAGGAAGGCAGCAACGAAGAATCCATGCTGGCAGGCTATTTTGACCCGAAAGCAAAACTGACCGTTGAAAACGGAAAAATGTATGTAACCTTTTTAAATACCAAGCTTTCCAGCTTTCTTCTTGATTTTACAGTGGAATCAGACGGAACGTATGCACAGACCGAAAAGACCGGTTTCGGTGATCTGAACGAAACCGGAAGCTACACCATGTACGAGTACAAGATGGAGATCACAAAGCCATCGGAAATAAACAAAGGTGCAGCACTTGTTACTGCCATGGGCGGTCAGAGCAGCGACATTGGAAAAAATTTTGACAAATACACCAAGGCAGATCTTACATTTCTGACACTGGAAAAAGGCTGGAACGGATACGATGCAACCAAAACAGAAGACAAACCGACCGGGGCAGCAGCACTCAACGAAGCACTTCGCGATTATGGCATGGACAAAGATAATGACGGAACCGTTACAGCAGAAGAAGTAGCTCAGTATGGCGGAACCAAACTGGATTTAAGTAAGTGCAACTTAAGCGAGATCGGACTTCTGCGTTATCTGCCATCTCAGATCGTAACGTTAAACCTCTCAAACAATGAGATCACAGCGATTCCGGAAGGACTGCTGGATAACCTGACCAGTCTGGAAAATTTTTATATCGAGCACAACAAGATCACAGAAATTCCGGCAGGACTGTTTCGAAATAACCACAGCCTGGACTGGATTTCCTTTACCGGCAATCGGATTTCCTCTCTGAAAGATAACACCTTTGAAGGGCTGGATGCTCTGACGATCCTCGATCTGGAAGGAAACCAGATCCGGGAGGTTTCCCAAAATGCCCTGACCAGCATGCCAAAACTTCAGCAACTCTCCTTTGTCGGAAATGGACTGGAAAATCTGCAGGATGATGTGTTAAAACCGCTTGCCGGATCTCTGCGGTGGCTGTTTTTACAGGAAAATAACATTGAGAGCCTGCCAAAGACCGTGGAAGATCTTTCTTCCCTGGAGGAACTCAATGCATACGATAACGGTATGAAAGATATCACAAAAGTGGATTTTTCAAAACTTCCACAGCTTCAGGAAGTCAACTTCATGCACAATGAGATCCGTGAGATTCCATCCGGAACCTTTGCAAAGAATGAGAAACTGGACGGACTGGATCTGTATGACAATCTGCTGACAACGATGTCACCGGATACCCTCCCGGCAACCGCAGTTTTAAGAAAGCTGGATATCCGTCTGAATAACATCCAGGTCGTAGACCGCAAGCTGATCATGAAAAGTCAGAGTTTTAATAAATTTTATCCGCAGAAAAGTGCCATGAACCTGAAAATCGAAAAAGACGGCGAAAACGGCGTGAAATGGTCACAGGAACTGAGCATTCTGGACCTGCTGTACTGGTTCGATGCAACGAACGATGCAAAAGTTGCAGAAGCACAGTCCATTGATGAATACAGAGAATTTCTGAAAGACAAAGGCTATGAAGACCGCGACATTGTGGATGTTTTAAACGATCAGTATTATGACTGGGAGATCATCACCAGCATCGAAAAGAAAAATGCGGACGGAACCTACGAAACTGTATGGAAGAGTACCGATGATGACAAGGCAGATCTGGCGGGCGGAAGCTTTGCGACAACAGAAAAAGGCACGTATCGCGTTGTAAAAGATCTGTATTCCGGAAACAGCGGACTTCTGCTCTATCGCTTCAGCGTATTTTCAAACGAGGTCAATACGGCACAACAGAGCAATGTGACACCGGGTACCGATAAGCCGGACAATGGCAATAACAACAATACAGACAACGGAAATAACAATAACGGAAATAATACAAATCCGGGAAATACAATGGTGAAGAAACCGGCACAGGTGAAAAAAGTAACCGCAAAAGCAAAGAAGCGTACCGCAGTGGTCAACTGGAAAAAAATAAACGGTGCATCCGGTTATGAAGTTTATCGTTCCACAAAGAAAAACGGAAAATACAAAAAGATCAAAACGATCAAAACGATCAAGAAGGCAGGAACGGTTCGCTTTACAGACAAAAAGCTGAAAAAAGGCTCCACATATTACTATAAAGTCAGAGCGTACAAAAAAACAGCCGCATCTAAAATATATGGAAATTATTCAGCCGCAAAAAAAGTAAAGATAAAGTAAATATCAGACAAGGCAGTACGACACAACAGATTTAACATTTAAAAGGAAATGAACCCAAACGAGGAGGAAATGTACATGAAGAAAAAACTGGTATGCCAGATGCTCGCCCTTTCCATGACTGCCGTAATGGCAGTTCCACAGGCAGGAATGCCGGTGTTTGCAGCATCTGCAACAAATACACAGCAGGCACAGCTCAAAGAAAAAACTGCAAAAGTTGGAACGGAGATCACACAGCTGAAAGGAAATATAAGCTGGATGACGAAAAAACTGGAGAGCATCACGCTTCCTGAATTGCAAAAGTATACCCCATATAATGATGCAATTACAAGTGTAAGTGTCAATGGTGTAGATTATGTGGCAGACTGGAATGAAGAAGATCAGACGTTGGTATACGCTCCGGGATATTCTGGCATGACCATCTACAGCGGGGCATTCAAAGAAGGCGAAAATACGATCGTGATCAAAGCCAGCGGTTATCTGGACAAAACGATCAAGTTTACTAAAACAGAAGACGAGTGCACGTTTGTAAGCCAGTCAGACGGAGATGGCAGCCAGGAACCGGAAGTACTGGATAAAACAGCTCTGACGGCAAAACTGGAAGAAGCAAAAGCGCTGACAAAAGGCGATAAGAGCGATGAAGAGTGGGATAACCTCCAGAGTGCGATCACAGCAGCGGAGCGTACCTTAAATGTGGCAACAACACAGGCATCCTTAGATACCGCACTGGCAGATCTGACAGAGGCAATGGAAAAATTTACCACAGGTGTGACTGCACCGACCGTTACCGCAGTTGCTTACGATGGCAGCAAACTGACCATCGAAGAGATCAATCATTATTCCGATGATGCCAACTGGAAAGCATACGGACAGTCCATCTCCGGAGTGACCGTAAACGGAACCGCATACAAAGAATACACAAACGAAGAGGATCCGGAAAGCATTTACAGTCTTTCGGCTCTGCACGGACTGACCATTGGTTCCGGTAAATTTGCAGAAGGCAGCAACACGATCGTGATCAAAGCAAAAGGCTACAAAGATAAAACGGTTGTATTTACAAAATCAGGCAATACCTGCGTGCTGGTCAGCCAGGCAGACGGTGACAGTGAGCCGGTCACACCGCCGCAGCCGACCATCAAAGATCCGACCGAAGACGGTGTATATACTTTAACTTTTAAGACAACAAAAACCGACAGTGAAGGAGACTCCATGCTGGGCAGTTTCTTTGCAGCAAAAGCAAAACTGCAGGTAAAAGACGGAAAAATGACACTGACCATGTTAAATACCGGAAGTGCCAGAATGATGCTTGACTTTACGATCGGAAAAGACGGCACTTATCCGACCGCTGAGAAGAAAGGCTACGGAGAGGCAGATGCACAGGGTTCTTATACCGCATACGAGTACAGTATGGAAATCTCGGATCTGTCAGAAGTACATTCTGCGGCAGCACTCGTTACCATGATGGGCGGAAGCGAAGCGGACAAAGGTAATTATGATAAATATATGAAGGCAAACATCAGTTTCGCATCCCTTGCAAAAGGATGGAAAGGTTATACCGATGAAGTGAGCGGTGAGCGGAAACTGATCAACAAGCTGATCGAGCAGGGATATGACCTGAATGATGACGGTGAGATCAGTGCAGATGAGCTGGCAGCAATCTCTGAGAGTGTTGATCTTTCCAACTGCGGACTGACAGACGTTTCCTTATTAAAAGGGCTGACAGATAAAGTAACCAGCCTGGATCTTTCCGAAAACCAGATCACCAGCCTGCCGGATGGATTTCTGGACAACATGACCGGACTTACCAGCTTTCATGCAGATTCGAACTACCTGGAAGAACTGCCGGCTAATTTCTTCAAAAACAATAAGAATCTGGAATGGGTATCCATACGTGCAAACAAGTTAAGCAAGATCAATACAGGCGATTTTGCAGGGCTTTCTGCACTGAAATACCTGGAACTGGACAACAACTGGATTAAGACGATCGCAGAAGGAGCATTTACCGGTGATACTGCACTGGATCAGTTCAGTTTCTCAGGAAATTTACTGGAGACGCTGCCGGCAGACATGTTCAAAGACGCCGGAAAATCCCTGACATTTTTGAATCTTTCCAGAAATCTGTTTGAAACACTGCCGTCCTGCATCAACGATGCCGCAAAGTTAAAGAAACTGATCGCATACAACAACGTGCTGACCAGCATTGCCGATGTAGATTTCAGTAAAATGACAGAACTTACCGAAGTCAACTTCATGAAAAACTACATTGCAGAGATCAAAGACGGAACCTTTGCAAAGAACAGCCACCTGCTGTCCGTCGATCTGCATGACAATCAGCTGACAAACCTCTCAGGAAGTGTATTTGCAGATACCTTTGAGAACAGCAGAGGAGATGGCAAACTGCAGAAACTGGATATCACCCTCAACAACATCCGCGTCGTAGATCCGGCTTTAATGAAAAAATGTGATACCTCCATCAACAAATTTTATCCGCAGAAGACAGCACTTTCCCTGACATTGAAAAAAGACAGTGACACCCAGATCAGCTGGAGTCAGGATCTGAGCATGCTGGATCTGGTATTCTGGTTTGATCAGACCGTAAGCGATGAGCAGAGAGAACTGGAGACACCGGAAGATTACCGGGCAATGCTGGAGCAGAACGGCTGGAAAGGCAAAACCATCACAGAAATCCTTCTTGCAAAGAACGATTCTTATGACTGGGATGTTATCACAGAAGTGCAGAAGAAAAATGCAGACGGAAGCTGGACAACCGTATCCGACAACACCGTAACAAGAGAGGCGGAAGCACTGACCGGAAGCTTCAAAGTAACCGACAAAGGCATATACCGTATCATGAAGATGGTCAATACAACCCTGAACGGTTCCAAACAGTATCGCTTTACGGCATATTCCAATGTGATCGATCTGTCAGCAAACAGCGGAAATAATAACAATAATAACGGAAACAACAATAACAGTAATAATAACAACAGTAATACAAATAACGGAGCAAATGGAAACCAGAATGTGACACCGAATCCAGGTACACAGACTGTCAGCAAACCGGTAAAAGTAACGAAACTGACCGTAGCTTTCAAAAAGAAAAAAGCAACCCTGACATGGAAGAAAAACAGTAAAGCAACCGGATATGAAATCTATCGTGCCACGAAGAAAAACGGCAAGTACAAAAAGATCAAAACGATCAAAAAAGCATCGGTCGTAAAATTCACAGACAGCAAAGTGAAGAAAGGCAAAACCTACTATTATAAGGTAAGAGCTTACAAGACCGTAAAAGGAAACAAAGCAACCGGAAAATTCAGTGCTGTCAGAAAAGTGAAGATCAAAAAATAACAAAAAACAGAAATTGAAATTAAGAAATGCTGTTTTGTACACAGGATACGAAGCAGCATTCTTAATTGAGATTAAAAGATGCTTTATAAAAAATGCAAGTATTAAAGAATATTATTTTGCCTTAAATAGTCAGTAATATAATTATGAAATCTTTCAGCTTTCTGGATTTGTTCTTCAGCATCTGCCTGGAAGCTACAAAAAAATCTTCATAATCAGCATGTTCTCGCATTTCAGAAGCAGTACGGATAATTTTAGAAGCAGGCACTGGCACCTTATACAGAAAAGACAAACGTTCAGAGTGCAGTTGAGAAAGGCCTTGCATTTATCAAAAATGCCGGCAAAAGCAAAGTTCGCCTTACCTGGAAAAAAGTATCTGGTGCTACCGGTTATGAAATCTACCGCAGTACAAAGAAAAATGGCACTTACAAAAAAATCAAAACTATCAGCAAAAATAAAACGGTATCTTTTGTGACCAAATTGCCGAAAAAGAAAGGAACTTATTATTTCAAAGTCTGTACGTATCGGAAAGCCGAAGGAAAGGTTTATTATGGAAAAGATTCTGCTGTGAAAAGCAGGAAAGTAAAATAGAAAAGATATATCAACAATCAACACAGATGTCCATCTGGAGAGCAGAACTCCGGGTGGACATCTTTTTACTGCGGCTGATACCTAATATAATGGGAAGAAAAGCATTTATATCTTGGTGTAAACATAAAAATAGAGATATAACAGTATACAACAGTTGACAACAGTTCTAAACTGTTATATACTGTTTGTAATAAAAGCAAAGAAATGGAGGAATCTATGAAACTGATCATCAACAATTCTTCCATGCAGCCAATCTATGAGCAGATCTGTACACAGATCAAGAATAAAATCTTAAGCGGTGAACTGAAGCAGGAGGAGATGCTTCCCTCTGTGAGAACCTTTGCGAAAGAACTGCGAGTCAGTGCGTTGACAGTAAAAAAAGCCTACGACGCTCTGGAGCAGGAGGGTTTCATCGTTACAGTGCATGGAAAAGGAAGCTTTGTATCCGGAGTCAATCAGGAGCTTTGCATGGAAGAAAAAAGAAAAGAAGTAGAGACGGATCTGGAGCGGGCAATCCGCAAAGCCAGAAGCTGTTGCATGACCGAAGCAGAGCTCCGGGAACTGTTCGAGCTGATTCTGGAGGATTAGGAGGAGAAGAGGATGGAAGAGATTTTACTGGATATAAAAAATGTCAGGAAACAATATGCAAATTTTTCGATGGAATGTTCGATGAAGGTAAAACGTGGACATATCACCGGCCTGATCGGAGCAAACGGAGCCGGCAAGACGACCATTTTTAAAGCGTCACTTGGATTGATCCATACAGACGGCGGTGAGATCCGGATTATGGGAAAAACACCACGGAAGCTGAAAAACGAAGATAAAGAAAAAATCGGAGTGGTACTTTCCGATGCAACCTTTTCAGGCATTCTGACTGCAAAAGATGCAAGTGCGATCTTAAAGAAAATGTATCATCGGTTCGACGAGGCGGATTTCACGGAGAAATGCAGAAGCTTTCAGATTCCGATGGACAAAAAGATCAAAGAAATGTCAACCGGAATGAAAGCCAAACTGAAAATTCTGACAGCACTTTCTTATAATCCAGAGTTCCTTATATTAGATGAACCGACATCCGGACTGGATGTAATGGCAAGGGAAAGTATTCTGGACTGCCTGCGTACTTATATGGAACAGGAAGAGAGGGCAATCCTGATCAGTTCACACATTTCCGGTGATCTGGAAACTCTCTGCGATGATCTTTATCTGATCGACCAGGGAAGGATCTGTCTGCATGAAGATACTGACATTCTGCTGGATCAGTACGGTATTTTAAAATTGACCGAATCCGAGTTTGCAGCACTGGATAAACAGTACCTTCTGAAATACTGCAAAGAGGATTTCGGATACCGCTGTCTTACCGATCAGAAACAATATTACATGGAAAATGCACCGCAGATCGTGATTGAAAAAGGAACAATTGATGAAGTGATGAAGATGATGTTAAAAGGCAGCAGCCTGAAAGGAGAGCGGCTATGAGAGGATTATTTGAAAAAGATATCAGGATTATAAAAAATCAGAAAAAGATGATGCTGATCTTTGTGGCAATGGGGATTTTGCTGCTGCTATCCGGCGTTGAGATCTCATTTGTCCTGCCTTACATGGCATCTGTGATGACAAGTGTTGCGATCAGCACGATCAGCTATGACAGTATGGACAATGGAAACCGATTTCTGTTTACCCTTCCGGTCAGCAGAAAAGACTATGCGACAGAAAAGTATCTATTTAGCTGTGGGTTTGGAGTACTTTCCGCACTGATCGCAGCCATTGCCTGCCGCATCCTTCTGCTGGTAAGAGCAGGTGGAATGAGCGCAGGTACACTCGGCATGGAGACACTGACTTGCCTGCTGATCGTCCTGATCCTTGCAGATCTGATGGTGCCGCTGCAGATCAAATTCGGGGCAGAAAAATCAAAGATTGTGATTCTGGCAACCGTTGGTATTCTGGTTCTGAGCTTTGAAATCATGAAAAATCTGGATCAGTCCATGCAGGGGATCAGCAGCTGGGGCAGAAATTTAGGGCAGATCATCTGTGGCTATAAGCTGCTTTTTGGTGCAGTGGCATTCATTCTGGTTGTCCTGCTGACATTCTTGTCCTGGATGATTTCCTGCCATGTGCTGGAAAAACAGGAAATGTAAAAGATGTGGTGTATACAATTTTTAAGATTCCATGTATAATGTGAAACAAAGATTGGAGGGGATTTTATGGTCTATGATTTTTCGGTATTGTTTAAGGACGAATCCAGAATATTGCGAGAAATGATGGAGACGCAGCAAGTATGTTTGTAATGATGATGCCGATGATCCAGACGCACGCAGCACCGACGGATGTGATCGAAAACAATGAGAGCGGTATTCCGGATAAGACACTTTATCAGAATATTCTGAAAGTACTTGGCAAGCAAAGTACCGATACTTTTACAGAGCAGGAAGCATCCAGTGTGGAAGAGCTTGGTGTCTCAGAAAACAGACTGACAGATGTGAAAGAAATCAAAAATCTGAAAAATCTGGAACGGATATATGCATTTTGCAATAAAATCAAGACTTTACCGAACCTGAAACAGTTCAGCAAACTGAGTTATGTATTCACTGATTTTTCAGATAATCTTCTTTCCGAAAAAGAACTGGAAGCCAAACTTCCGAAAAGATTTCTGGCAGGCGGTAAAAGCAAAAAGGCATGGCTGGCAGATCAGAAAGAGTTCCAGAAATTAAATCGTACGATCAAGTTGGTAAATCCGAAAAAGAAAACCGAGATTTCTGTAAAAACAAAAGAGATATCCGGCTATGCATTCCCGGAAGCATACGTTGAACTGAAAAAATGGGGCGGAGCAAAAGTTCAGGTAAACCTCTACAAATACAGCAAAGAACAGAAGAGAAACGTTCAGGTAGTCTGCAATACCATTTTAAAAGTAAAAAAGAAATAAAAAGCTGATATCATAATATAAAGAAAGGAAACGTAGTGAATGAGAATTACTGTAAGAAAAAGAATGCGCCTGCTGTGTTTGCTGTTTGCTATGGTCTTGCTGGCAGGAGTTCCGGCAGCAGCAAAGGATAAAAAGAATCAAAAGCAAAAAGCAGCGTCAGAAACTGCTGTGAAAAAAGAAATGGTCTGCAAGACGAACGGAACCATTTACCAGTGGAAAAATGATTCTTGGCGAATCAAAAAGAAAACGATTCGTACCAAAAAAGAATTTGAAAAGTTCCAGACGGTGCTGAAGAAAAAACAGGAAAAAAGCCTCGGAAAAATGTTAAAGAAACAGTATGCCGGCACAAATTTCAGGAAAAAGAGCATTGTACTTGTTCCGCAGCTGCTTTCACCATATATGAATTATAAGTATAAGGGCATGGTAACAAAATTCGACGCAAAAGGAAAACTGGTTGGTGAAATCCAGATCGAGAGAAGCGGAGACATGGATAAATCAGGCGTGTCCTATCCGGCAATCGTGAAAACATATGTGGTGGTTGTACGAGTTCCGAAAGCACAGGAAGCAATGATTGATTATTATCAGATTGCGTTTCTGTGATTAGAAGAGGATTTGATGTATACAATTTTTGAGATTCTATGTATAATGTGAAATAAAGAGCGAAGGAGAATTTTATGGTCTATGATTTTTCGGTATTGTTTAAGGACGAATTAGTAGCGGATGTGCATATTAACACGGAGAAAAACGAATCATCTATTAGGAGATATCTTCTTGGACCGAAACAGCCATTCATGTGTGACAGACAGGATATTTTATATATTTTTGGATTTCTGGAATCCAAATGCTTTGAAAATGCAAGACCTGATTTAAAAAAGATACTTGCCGCTCATGGTATGACAGAGAATAACCCATATTTTTCCTGTTAAGTGAATAAACAGTTTACTAAAAAACAATAGAAAATAGAATAAAATCTATAGAATGAAAACAAAATCTATAGAATGTGTTATGGAAAGGATCGGAAAAAACTGATAGTCTGTAAGAGAAAGAAAAACCCGAAAACCGGTGCGGAAACCACCGGGATCTATAAAAAAGAAAGGATGGGAAAGGGAATGAAAGAACACAGACAACTCAGAAAATTCTGGTCCTTTTTGCTGGCGTTTGCCATGGTGTTTACCACGGCAGTCGGAAACATTGGACCAGTCGTTGTGGCAGCAGATGATGATACGTTTGTAGAAGTCACTGTTCCAAACGGAGATTTTGAGTCCGGAGAAACGGCATGGACGTTTACCGGTGATATCCAGGATCTGGATTATTACTGGAGATTATTTCAAAGTTCTGCGATGACAAACAACCTAACCACCATGTATGAGGTGTGCAGCAAAAAGAACACAAGTGTAACGAAAACTTACAAATGTTCACAGACAGTGACAGGACTGGTGCCGGGTACTTATAAAGCATCCATCGATGCAACCGGCGGAAATGATCCGGGAACCCATACCACCACACTGACAGCAGGCGGAAAGTCCGTCGCAGTCACACCAAATAAATGGAATGAGTGGGTGACTTATACAACGGATACCTTTGAAGTTGGCGAGGACGGGAAATGCGAGATCAGCATCGACAGCACGGTGACCGGTCAGTACCTCGATATGGACAACGTAAAACTTTACCGCAAATCCGAAGCAGGACCGAAGGTTGTAGATAAAGTTTCAGATATCACAAAGAAAGTGACTGTTGGAAGCACGTTTACTGCACCAAAGCAGGCAACTGTTCTGTATACCGATGGAACAAATGCACTGTTTGATGTGACATGGAACAGCAATGAACTTGCAAAGGTAGATACCGCGACCGCAGGCAAGACGTTCACGGTAAACGGAAAAGTTACCGTGGAAGAGCAGGAGTACGATGCGGTGCTGACCGTAGAGATCCTGGATGCATCCGGTCTGGTGCAGGAGATTCCGGAAGATGCACTTGGATCTGTAGATTTCGATGCAAACTGGCAGTTCTATCTGGCAACGAGAACACCAAAAGTCGCTGACGGCGGTTTCGCTGCAGCAGGTGTCAAGGATGCCGGAGATTACACAACGGCTGAGATCATTGATCCGGAGTTCAACGATCTTGGATGGAGAACGGTGGATGTCCCGCATGATTTCAGTATCGAAGGTGCAAAAGTAAAGAGTTCTTCTGATGCACAGGCATATCTGGAAGGTGGACTTGGTTATTACCGTAAGAAATTTACCGTACCGGCATCTATGGAAAGCAGCACAACCAATCCGGGAAGAAGGATTTCAATTGATTTTGAAGGCGTTTACCAGAACAGTGTTGTTTATTTAAATGGTGAAAAGATTGGAAGCTATCCAAGTGGTTATACCGGATTTGCCCTGGATATCACAAACAAAGTAAAATATGGCGAAGAAAATGTACTGGTTGTAAAAGTACAGAATATGTCACCGTCCGGCCGCTGGTATACAGGAAGCGGTATCATCCGTCCGGTACATCTGCTGATCGACAATCAGGCACATTTCAACCGCAACGGTATTACACTGACAACTCCGACTCTGGAGGACGATTATACAGCATCCAAAACAGGAGCACTGAATGTAGAAGCAAACGGTTATTCGGACTCTACAAACTCCAATGTTTATATGGAAGTAACTGTGCTGGATGCAGAAGGAAAAGAAGTAGCAAAGAAGAGTACAGAAAAGACAGCGATCAACCCAAGTACTGCATTTACCCTGTCTTTGAAAGGCAGAGATGCTGTTGAGGTTTCCAATGTAAATCTCTGGTATCCGTGGAATCTTGGTACCCCGTATCTGTACACCGTAAAAGTAGATCTGTATCAGGAGATCAATGGTTCTTCCGATGGCTATCAGCTGATCGATACCGAAGAAACAGAATACGGATTCCGCTGGGTAAAAGTCAAAGAGACGACCAGTGATCCGACAAGCGGTGGTTTATATGTAAACGGACAGTACACAAAAGTCCAGGGTGTTGACCTGCATCACGATTCCGGTGCATTGGGAGCAGCAAGCTACAGCGACGCCTATGACCGTGAATTTGACAAACTGATGGCAATGGGTGTCAACGCATACCGTACTTCTCACTGCCCGCCATCCTAACAGGCGATCGAAGTCTGCCGAAGAAAAGGTATCCTCGTGGTAGAGGAAGCTTTTGACGGATGGGGAAGAGCAAAAGCAACGTATGATTTTGGTAATTTCTTCTTCCAGGAAGTACCGTCTGACTGGGCAGGACTGAAACCGAACGGTTATACACAGCTCCCGACACCGGGCGTAAATTACGATGGTGCAAAACTGACCTGGAGTGACTGGGTTGTACAGGAAATGGTAAACCGCGATAAGAATGAACCTTCTGTGATCGCATGGTCGATCGGTAATGAAGTCCGCGGCGTGGGCAGCAAACCATCCTGGTATGATGTTTCCAAATACGATCTGCTTGGTGTAAATCCAAGTGCCATAAATGAATATACCGAGGCAGTTCGTCTGATGGGCAATATCAATGCAGCAGACGGCACCCGTTACGTGCTGATGGGTGGTGACCAGGAAAGAAGTGTTCCGGCAGCAAATAAGGTATGGGGCTATGTAAATCAGGTACTGGACGGATATGGACTGAACTACAATACAGCAAAATCCGTAGACGGACTGATCAGCAGATACTCCATCGGTGATGGCACACTGCTTGAAAAAGCAACAAAAACCTTCTTCTTCGAGTCCGAGTCTTCTTCTCAGACTTCATCAAGAGGTGTTTACTTAGATCCGCAGTTTACAAACACCGGTATCAACCAGACTCCGGGCAAGCGCGGCGGTTCCAACTACGACAACGACTTTGCAGCCTGGACGATGTCCAATGAATACGGACTGAAAAAAGACCGTGACCGCAAGAGCTTTATCGGACAGTTTATCTGGACCGGATTTGACTACCTCGGCGAGCCGACACCGTACAGTGTTTACCCGGTAGGTGTATCTTCTTTCGGTACGATCGACACCGCAGGTTTTGCAAAAGATTCCTTCTATTTATATCAGAGTCAGTGGACAAGTACTCCGATGGTACATCTGCTTCCGACCAACTGGGATCAGTGGCATGACGGCGAAGAAGTAGAGGTCTGGGTAAATACAAACCAGCCAAGTGCAGAGCTGTTCTTAAACGGCGAGTCTCTCGGTAAGAAGAGCTTCGATGAAAAAGAAACGGCTTATGGCAAGAAATACTATGAAACATCAGAAAAAACACAGGACGACAAGACCTGGGGAGATGACACCAACCCTGGCGGTTATACCAGCAGCGGAGCAGTTCTTGATGACGGCGAATTAAATTCCGGAAAACTGCATCTGACCTGGAAAGTTCCGTATCAGGCAGGTACACTGGAAGTAAAAGCTTATGACAAAGACGGCAAAACAGTGGCAACAGACAGTGTAAGCACATCTTCCACACCGTACACCATTCAGGCAGTGGCAGATAAGATCGTTCTCAAAGCAGACGGAACCAGCCTTTCTTATGTAGAATGTACCGTAGTCGATGAAAATGGAAATATGGTACCGGATGCAGATAATCTGGTGAAGAAGGTACGTACCCTGAAAGTAGCAGCAGCCGTAACGATAAACGGTGAAACAGTGAGCGTAACTTCAATCGCAGCAAATGCATTCAAAGGCATGAAGAAACTGGAGAAAGTAACGATCGGAACAAACGTTTCCAGGATTGGCAAAAATGCATTCTCAGGCGATGGCAAACTGAAGAGCATACAGATCAAGAGCAAGAAACTGACTTCTGTAGGAAAGAGGGCACTGAAAAATATCTCTGCAAAAGCAGTCATCAAAGTGCCGAAGAGCAAAAAGAAAGCTTACACATCCTTGCTGAAAGGCAAAGGTCAGAAAAAGAGCGTAAAGATTAAATAGGGTAAGCATAAGAGTTTTATAAGTAAAGAAATACACCGCACGTTTCCATGCGGTGTATTTTTTTGACAAAAAACGACAGGACCAAACAAAGCAGTCCTGTCGTTTTGTTTTTGATCTTTTACTTTTACTCTGTGATGATCGTTCCGGTTTTGCCTTTCAGTGCATCAATGGCATTTTCCAGGTTTGTGATGATCGCAGAGCGTCCTCTTCCGGCTGTGATGAAATCAACGGAAGCACAGATCTTTGGAAGCATGGAATTTACACCGAACTGATCCGCAGCGATATGTTCTTTTGCTTCTTCTGCTGTGATATGCTCTAAAAATCTTGGGTGCTCGGTATTGCGGTCGATGTCCACCATCTTATCGTTTGTGAGGATCATCAGGATATCGGCATCCACACCTTCTGCAAGTTTTCCACTTGCGTAGTCTTTTTCGATGATGGCACTTGCACCTTTGAGCTCGTTGCCTTGCTGCAGAACCGGGATACCGCCTCCTCCGCAGGCAATGACAACCTGATCATTCTGAACCAGTGTCTTGATCGCATCAATCTCCACGATACTCTTTGGCATCGGAGCAGCGACAATACGGCGATAACCTTTGCCAGGTTCTTCTTTGACATAGTTGCCCTTCTGTTCCTCTGCTTCTGCTTCTTTGGCATCCATGTAGCGGCCGATTACTTTGACCGGATGATGGAAAGCATCGTCATAAGGATCTACGATCACCTGCGTCAGGATCGTAGATACGGTTTTGAAGATGCCGCGTTTTAAAAGCTCGGCACGGATCGCATTCTGCAGGTCGTAGCCGATGTAACCCTGGCTCATGGCAGAGCATACCGACATCGGTGCAACGGTGTAATCCGGATGTGTTTTTCCGAATTCATTCATAGCTGTGTGGATCATGCCGACCTGTGGTGCGTTGCTGTGTGTGATTACAAGCTGATAACCTTCTTCCACCATATCAGCCAGTACAGAAGCAGATGTTTTGACAGCCTTTTTCTGCTCCGGAAGTGTTGTGCCAAGGGCACGGTGTCCAAGAGCGATAACAATTCGTTTTTTCATGCTCAAATACCTCGTTTCTTCCTTTAATATAAGTTAAGTAAAAATGTATGCAGGCATCCATTTTATGTCCATTTGTCCCTTTGACGCTCCAGAAGGAGTTATCCTAAAATGAGTCACCATCGATTTCTACGTGCCGCTGGCACTCCCGAAATCGATGTAAACATTCGTAATCCGCGTATTTACTGCGTAAATAGCTACTTCCTCATGTTTAGCGGGTTTCAAGTTCAAACGTCTTATCTTGCAAGCAAGAATGACGTTTTGACCTTGAAACTCTTGGCTTCATTTTAGCAGGGTACAGCAAAAAAATCAATAAGAAATAGTGGGAAAGTGTACAAAAAGTCTGAAAAATACATAAAATAAATACAATTATAAAATAACAAAAAATAATTTCAAAAAGTGCTTGACAAATCGGAAGAGAACGCCTATAATAAAGACAACAAAACAAAAGAGAGAAAACAAAAAACAAGGAGGACGGTCCAATGAAAACATAGCACCGCAAACGATAAGCAGTCATTCAACTTCAGTGATTAGGAAAGCGAAGGGCAGAGCCAAAAAAACAGAGGGAATGAGAATCAATAAAAGAATTTAAGAAGAGGAGGTACAGTCCACCAAAAACATAAATCATATCTGCTTTTGTAAAACACAGAAGTAGACAGGATACAAAACAAAAGAAAGGTAATAAGTCCAATGGAAATAGCAGAACATCATTAACAGGGGATATGTTGACGAGAAAGACATATCTCCTGATTTTTTTGATTTACGGGAAACTGCTTTCCTGTAAAGTAAAAAGTTTTTGACAGCAACATTCATTCATAACCACATCCGTCTGTGCATAGTATGTCCTAAGAGGTGAGGACATTGCAGGGTGCAGACGGATTTTTTAAAATATTTTCACGTTCGATCAGACAGATCTTGAAAAAAGCAAAGCTGGATTTTGAAGCACTTCAGGAAATAAGGATGCGGATCGACCGTCCGCTTATGGTTCGGCAGGGCGGCGAAGAATATTCCCTGACGGAAGAAGGGGAGCTGGTGCCATGCCGGAAGGTACAGGAAGCAGGAGAAATCAGTAAGATACATTATGTAAACCGCTGTGAGCTGATGGAGACGATGGAATACATTGCCGGGTATTCACTTTATGCCTATGAGGACGAACTGCGGCAGGGATTTCTGACCATTCAGGGAGGACACCGGGTAGGGGTGGCAGGAAAGATCCTGATGGAGGAAGGAAAGATCAAGAGCATCCGCTATATTTCTTTTCTGAATATCCGACTGGCACATCAGATTGCAGGATGTGCGGACAAAGTGATGCCCTTTATCATTGAAAACGGGGAAGTGTGCCATACACTGATCATTTCACCGCCCTGCTGTGGGAAAACCACACTTTTGAGGGACGTGATCCGTCAGATTTCCAATGGAAGTGCATCGTGTCCCGGAAAAAACGTCGGGGTTGTGGACGAGCGTTCGGAAATTGGCGGTGCATATCAGGGAGTACCGCAGAATGATCTGGGCATACGTACCGATGTCCTGGACTGCTGTCCAAAAGCAGAGGGCATGATGATGCTGATCCGTTCCATGTCACCGGAGGTGATCGCAGTGGATGAAATCGGCGATTACAGTGACAGCAAGGCAATCGAATCCGTGCTGAACTGCGGATGCCGCCTGATCGCAACCGTTCATGGAAGTTCAGTGCAGGATATTGAGAAAAAACCATTGCTCCAGAAAATGGTAAAAGAGCATGTATTTGACCGCTATATTATTCTGAGCGGCAGAAAACGGACAGGAGCGATCCAGGGCATTTTTGACGGCAGAGGAACGAAAATGTTCGGGGAGGAGGAATGTCTATGCTGAAACTGCTCGGCGCAGGACTTACGATATTGAGCTGTTCGGCGGCGGGATTTCTGATCTGTGCAAATATGAAAAAAAGAATACGCACACTGGAAGAACTCAGAAGAATGACAGTGATGCTTTCCGCCGAGATCCGCTGCGGCGGGGTTCTTTTGGAAGAATCCTTCGCCGGGATTGCCGGAAGGGTGAAACCTCCGGTACAGACGTTTCTTCTTCATTTGCAGGAAAAAATGAAAGAAGGAGAACAGGGCAGTTTTGCAGAATTATTTGGCCGGCAGGTGGAACTGGATTTTCAGGATTGCGGACTGAAAAAGTCAGATCTGGAAAGCCTGAAGCTTCTGGGGAGCAGACTTGGCTATCTGGATCTTGAACAGCAGAAAAATACACTGGAGTATTATCTGACGCAGGTTGGTGATGCCTGGACACAGGCATGGAAAGAATACCGGGAAAAAGAGAAGCTGTTCCGTTACCTGGGGATCAGCGGCGGTGTATTTCTGGTGATCATGCTTTATTGAGAAGAGGGGAGATGAAATGAGTGTCAATCTTCTGTTTAAGATCGCGGCGGTGGGGATTCTGGTCTCTGTGCTTGGCCAGGTATTAAAACACAGCGGAAGGGAAGAACAGGCATATCTGGCAAGCCTTGCCGGACTTGTGATCGTGCTTTTCTGGGTGCTGCCCTATATCAGTCAGTTGTTTGAGAGTATAAAGGAGTTGTTTGCACTGTGATCAAGATTGCGGTTCTTGGAATTGCAGGGATCTTACTCTCTCTTTTTGTAAAAGATACCAAGCCGGTTTTTGCAGTATTTATCAGCATGACGGCGTGCATGCTTGTGTTTTTCTGCTCCATTGAAAAGCTGCTGTACCTGTCAGGGATCTTGCAGGAATTGCAGGGCTATGTAAATTTAAAAGATTCCTATATAAAAATCCTGCTTAAGATCATAGGTATTACCTATGTGGCAGATTTTTCGGCAAATCTGTGCAAAGATGCCGGATATGGAGCGGTTGCCGGACAGATTGAATTTTTTGGAAAAATATCAGTACTGGCGGTGGGGACACCGGTACTTCTGGCGTTGTTTGAAACTATCCAGAACTGTCTGCAATAAGGAAAGGCTTATGGGAAAACAGAAAACATATGTGGTGCTGCTTTTGTGCTTTTTTCTGCTGTCCGGTACTGTGGTATCGGCAGCATCGCGGACGGAAGATACCACGCAGGAAGATTTTTTGGAAATGAAGGATTTTAAGCTCAATGAGGTGGAACAAAGTCTGGAGGATCTGAGCGATGAGAGAGGCTTTCACTTTACCGATGCACTGCGCAGTCTGTTAAAGGGAGAGATGCCGGTCAGTGCAGACACCCTGAAAACGCAGATTTTCTCTGCTTTGTTTTCAGAGTGGGACATACAGAAATCTATGGCAGTACGTGTGTTTTTGCTGGTGATCGTGGCGGCACTGATCCTGAATTTTACGGATATCATGGAAAAAAGCGGTGCTGCTATGATAAGCTTTTTTATCATATATATGTTACTGGCAACACTTCTGATGAAAGCATTTTCCGGCATGAGCCAGATGACAGAACACACACTTGGAAATGTGGGCGGATTTATGAAAGCACTGATCCCATCGTATTTTGCAGCGGCTGTATTTGCCGGAAACAGCGCAGGGGGACTGGCATTTTACGAATCTGCACTTCTTTTGATTGCACTGGTACAGTGGGTGCAGAAAAATGTACTTCTGCCGGCGGTGCAGCTTTATGTCTTATTTCTATTGCTCAACCATCTTTCACGGGATGACCGTCTTTCGAAAATGGCAGAATTGTTATACACACTGATCGAATGGACGAGAAAAACACTTCTGGCAGCCGCCATAGGATTTCAGGTGATACAAAGTCTGATCATGCCGGCAGTGGATGGCCTGAAAAATGGTACGCTGAACCGCGTGGCATCGGCGATACCCGGTGTGGGAAATGTGTTTGGAAGCGTCAGTGAGACCATCTTAGGTGCGGCTGTTCTTCTGAAAAACGCCATCGGAGTCTGCGGGATGATCGCCATTTTGCTGATCTGTCTGACGCCTGTGTGCCGGCTTGTACTCTGCACACTGCTTTACAAAGCGATGGCAGCATTTATACAGCCGGTCGGTGATAAAAGGCTCAATGAATGTGTGGCGGCAGCGGCAGAGGGTGCTTCTTTGCTTCTGAAGATCATGCTGTCTGCCAGTATGCTGTTTTTCCTGACGATTGCCATAGTAACGGCATCGCTTGGAAAAATCTGAAAAGAGGGGAAAATGGGGAGCGTTCTTGGATGGGTAAAAAATGTGATCTGTGCACTGTGCCTGATACAGCTTGCCGAGCAGATCTTGCCGGATGACCATTATAAGAAATATATACGATTCTTTTGCGGCCTCTTGTTTCTGATCCTGCTGCTGACACCGCTTACCGACGGGGCGGGACTGACAACGTTTTTTGAAAAACAGTGGCGCACGGCACTTCTGTCGGAATCCTGGGATTCGCTGCAGATGGAACAGGAAAATCTGGATGATCTGCGAAGCAGAACGATAAGCGATGCATACAAAAAAGAGATCGAACGGCAGATCACGGAACTGGCATCCGGTGAGGGGATGGAAGCGGTGAGCGTACAGGTGCAGCCTGCAAAAGAAAATGCGGCAGAAATACAGAAGGTCACGATCCGGACACATGCGTCTGGCAGCAGCGAAAATGTGCAGCAGATGCAGGAGCAGATCCGGCAGCAGCTTTTTGACATTTATCAGATAGAAAAAGAAAAGGTAGTCTTTTTGGGGAGTTGACGGTGGCAGATGAAAGACAAAAAGGATTTTTTTGCAGTCTTCACCGGAAAAAAGGGCAGTCCCATTCTGATCGGTCTGCTGATCGGCCTGCTTCTGCTGGTGGTCGCATGGCCGGATGGGAGCAGGAAAAAAACGACGGAACAGGATGCAGTGACCGTGCAGGGCAGCAGAGCGGATACACAGCAGCAAAGTGCTGACCAGAGAGCGAAAGCACTGGAGCGCAGACTGGAAAACGTACTTTCACAGGTGCAGGGAGTCGGGAACGTAACGGTCATGATCACGCTGCGCACGCAGGGGGAAAACATTGTGGAAAAAGACAAACGAACTTCACAGAACAAAAGTACCCAGGATGCGGACAGCAGCGGAAAAAGCAGTGCGGACGCATCAGAGCAGGAAGAAAATACGGTTTATGAAAAGCGGGAAAACGGCGAAGAGCTGCCGTATGTCAAAGAAGTAAAAGAGCCGGAAGTGGCAGGTGTGATCGTTGCGGCAGAAGGCGGAGAAAATGCACAGACAGCGGCAGATATAACCGAGGCGGTCATGGCATTATTTGGAATCGAAGCGCATAAAATCAAAGTAATGAAGAAGGTTTAAGGAGGGGGAGTTGTGAAACATATGTGGAAGAAAAACCAGATCATTATCACAGCCCTGGCAGCACTTGTCGCAGTAGCCGGTTATCTCAATTATTCAGGTACAAAACTGGGAAAAAAAGCAGTGCCGACTGCGGTAAGCGAGACGGAAGCAGATCTTACGGACATGGACAGTCTGGATCAGGATATTACCCTGACAGACTCGGCAGACGGAGAAGTTTACCTTGGCAAAGAAGAAACCGCAGAAACGTCAGATCTGACGGATGCGTCCTTAAGTGAAGACGGCAGTGCTTCGACGGACACCGCTTCCGGTGAGATCACAGAGACACCGGGCGAAGCAGTACTTACCAGCAGCGGCGGAGGCAGCAGTTTTGCAGCACAGGCAAGACTGTCAAGAGAACAGGTGCGTGCCAAAAGCAAAGAAACACTTCTGGAGATCATCAACAACGAAAACGTAACAGAAGAACAGAAACAAAATGCGGTCAATGATATGACCAGACTCACCGAAACCGCAGAAAAAGAAGCCGCGGCAGAACTTTTGCTGGAATCCAAAGGATTTAACGATGCAGTGGTCAGCATCACGGACGGAACGGCGGATGTGGTGGTCAGTCAGAGCGAACTGACCGATGCCCAGCGGGCGCAGATCGAAGACATCGTAAAACGCAAGACAGAAATATCCGCAGAAAATATCGTGATCACCACCGCACAGCCAGGTGAGTGAGAGAAAAGCAGCAGTGTGCGAGAGCATGCTGCTGTTTTGGGTAAAAACATCCCTTTATATAAACGTTTCAGAAACAAAAAAGTGACGCCAAAAAATCATGAAAAAAAGTGAAAAAAATTGTGAAGTATTATTGGACTTAATGTGTTAAGATAAAATACAAGACGCGTCCGTAGAAACTAAAGAAGAAAGGTTGAAAAAATGAAACAGAGAAAAGTGAAAAAATGTTTAGCTGCAATACTGGCAAGCAGCATGATGGTCACAGGAATACCGTGGCAGGGTGTTCTTACAAAAGCAGAGACCGAGGAAAAACCAGAACAGGAATCTGTGGTAGAACGTGCAGAAAATAAAACCGTTTTTGATTTAGGTGATGGCAGAAAAAAAGTAGTTTTTTATGGGGATAATGTACGTTACGAAAATGAAGAAGGAAATTTGACAGATTACGATGCATCGCTTGTTCCGATAGAGAAAGAAAACAGTGAAAACAATGTCTCGCTGGAAGGATATGCATATGAAAATAAAGCAGGAGACTCCAAACAATATTTTCCAGATAAGATTTCAGAAGAAACACCAATTTTAATGGAAAAGAATCAAAAAAGTATTTCGTTTTATCCAACAGAAGAAAGCAATATAGAAACAGAAGAACTGAATCAGGAAGAAGAAAATTTAGAAAGTATTTCTGTGGATGAGACAGAAGCGGATGTTCAGATTGAGAAGGAAGAATTAGAGGATGCCTACGGGGAGGTAACGGAACAGCCGGTAAAAGCTGTTTATGAGGAAAATGTATTAGAACATACATTAGAGTATGTTTCGTGTGACAAGGGTATTAAAGAGACTGTGATTTTTGAGCAAATTCCAGAGCAGGAAAGCTTTACCTGGGAATTTCATCTGGAAGGACTTGATATTGCCAAGAATGAAACGGATGAAGGTTTTACTTTTTATGACAAAGATACAGGAGAAATTGCAGGTGGAATCGATGCACCAGAAATGAATGATGCAACTGGTGATGCTTATTCGGATGCTGTGACCTGCGAATTGAAAGAAAAAGAAGGGGAGCCGGATACATGGCTGCTGACAATGACTCCGGACAGGGAATATCTGACTTCGGAAAGCAGAGTATATCCGGTATATCTTGATCCGACTGTCAGTTGGACAGGATCTAACAAAATGTATGATGTGTATGTATGCAATGGAAGTTATGCAAACACTAATTTTTATAACAGTGGCATAAAAGTCTTAGCGTCTGGAAACAGCAGTCAGGGATTGTTTCGCACGTATATGCAGTTTTTTGATCTGGGGTCGGAATCAAGAGGAAAGTATGTAGAAAGTGCAAAACTGGATTTGTATGAAGGCGGGGATTGTAAAGGCGGGGTTAATGTAGAGGCATATCGTGTAAAACAGAACTGGAAACCTGCAGAAATCACATGGAATAAAAAACCGGCAAGTGATGAAACCAAAAAATATACCACAATAAAAACAGAAGGAAAAGCAGGGACAAAGCATGTTCTGGATTTAACGCAGTATGTACGGGAAATAGCTACTTCAAAATATGTAAACTGTGGTATTATGCTGCGGACAAAGTCAGAAACCAAAGCAGGTAATTTTACACAATTTTATAATTCAAAGTATGCAACAGCAGCAAAAAGACCGAAACTTACGGTTGTGTACTATGCTGCACCGACAAAACCGGAAACGGTTACTACAACAAAAAGATATTATAAACCGGGGGAAGCGATTCAGGTAAATTGGAGCGGTATTACATCAAAAGCATTAGCAAGAGTAGAATACCGTATTGTAACCCAGAATGACGCAACGGGTGCAGAAACGGGCGTTGTATATGATTATGGAGCGGTAAGAAGTCTGGGAAAAACAGCAGTGGGAACAGCAGTTACGATTCCGGGAAGCAATACATGGACAGATCATTGTCTGAAAATTTTTCTGAGAGGTGTAGATGAAAGTGGACTCAGTGGTGGAAACAAAGGATATGTATGCCATATAGACGGAACTCCTCCTGTAGTAGGTTCGGTATCCATTTCACCATCCTCTTATACAACCAGGCAGAATCCAATACTGGCATGGAGCAGTGTATCAGATAAACACTTAAAATGTGTACAGTATCAGGTAAATGGAAATGGCTACACGGATATAGGAGGGGAAACAGCAACTTCTGGAACGCTAGAACTGTCAGAAGATGATTTTCCGAACACCGGTATTTATAACGTGCAGGTACGTGCGATTGATAAAGCGGGAAATATCAGTGCAGTAAAAACGGTGAATTACTATGTGGATCAGACAGGACCATCCGGAATGGTAAGTATGGAACCGGAAGCTGGAAAATGGACAGAAACAGCACCTGCTGTAAAATTTAACAATGTAGCAGATGCAGATGCAGGAATGAATCCGGCAAAAGTCCAATATTCTATCGTGAAAGAAGGAGAAAAAGCCGGAAGTTTTAAGAATGTTTCAGATTTTAAACTTACAGCATCTACAAGTCCATATGCCGGAAGTTTTCAACTTTTAGAGGAAGATCGGAATCTTCCAGATGGAAAGTATACGGTTTATGTAAGATTTCAGGATAATCTGGGAAATACAAGTACAAAACAGTTGGCTTATTACAAAGATAAAGATAAACCGGATGGAAAAATCAGTTTTTCAAAATCAGCAGAGAGTTTGTCTGGAACCGTTCAGATTACGTCTGATATGACGGATGGAAATGGAAGTGGTATAAAAAGCAGCAGTTTGCGTGTAAAAAAGGAAAAAGGAACGATTGTTGAAACAATATATGATAATTTTACGACAAGTTCTGTGACCAGGGCATTTGATACGACAAATTTAAAAAATGGAAAATACAATGCGGAGTTAACAATAGAAGATGTAGCAGGTCATAAGTCGGTAATAACAAAGGCAATACAGATTAAAAATGCACTGCCATCACCAACACTTTCAGGAAGTTATGATAATGTGAATCATGGAAAAATCAGCTGGAAAGTGAAACAGGAAGAAGGAAATACCGTCAAATATATAGAATATAAGATGGAAGCTCAAAGTGAGTGGACAAGAGTTGGTTCTTCCGCAAAAGAAGAAGGAACATTCGAGGTGACGCTTCCAAAGGATCCAGGAGTTTATACATTTTATGTACGGGCAGTAAATGAAGATGATATTCCAGGAAAAGAAGGAACCGTTCAGTGTATTTTGGACAATGAAAAGCCAGTTGTTGAAATTCAATCCGTTCGTGGTGGACTGATCAGAGGAAGCATAAAAGACACGTATTTGAAAAACTGGAAAATAGAAGTCAAAGAAAAAGCACAGTCAGTCGAAAAATATCATCCGATTGCAACTGGAACAGGACAGATAAATAGTGGACTTATAAAGAAAATTGTATTTAATCCAAGAGAATATCAAACTGGAATAACGTATGATTTTAAACTGACTGCATATGACAGAGCCGGTAACAGCAGCAGTACCGAGATTTCACATACCATTACAAAGGAAGATAATGGAATAAAGCTGATAGATCCGATATATACAGTAAAAAGACCTTATTATCAGGAAAATGCAGGAGAAAATTTTTTACTTCCGGAAAATACCAATTATCTTGAGATAGAGGATACAGAAGAAAAGATAAAAGATGCAGACTGGTATATTGACGGAAAGAAAATAGAAAAAGACAGTCAGAACAGCCCAAATATCACGGTACTCGATTTTTATAAAATGAAAGAAAAATATAAAGATCAGAAAAAACATGAACTGGTTGCAAGAATAAAAGGGGCAGATGGAAACGTTACGTACAGCGTTACGAAAGCACAGGGAGCAGAACAGGAGGAAATTGTCAGTGATGTTAGTTATTCTTCTTTTGAAAAGACTCTGATTTTTGACAATGCAGTTTCCGATTTTTGTCTGGAAGAAGAGGCATTTTTCCCGTATGGTTCTCAATTAGTGTATCAGATTCGCAGTGAAGATTCCGACTGGATCACCATAGAACCATCAAAAAAATATATGGTTTCAGAGTTATTTCCGGGACTTCTTTATACCAGTCAGCTTATATTGAAAGTTAACTTTATAAGTACAGCAAGAGATTGTCCAACCTTGAGGCGACTGACATTTCATGGCGACAGCTTACTGCCGGAAACTTTTGAATTGTCCGAAATGGATAATTATGTTCCATCTTATGTTTCAGCAGTCAGCAAGATTAACTATAAGACATATCTTACATGGAGTCGTGAAAAGGAAAGAGATCAAAAAGATTATACAAAAGAAAAGGAAGTAGAGATTCCAGATGATGTTACTTATGAAGTGTATCGTGCTACAACAAAAGAAATGTTGGAAAATCAGACGAAAGCAGAAGTTTCAGGAATAAAGGCGGATTATCTGACAGAGATTAACATCAATTACGGAAAAGAGTTTTATTATCGTATACGTGCGGTAAGAGAAAAGACGGAAAATGGAGCGAAGAAAAAAGAATATAGTAGTTTCTCACCGATTTTTTCTGTGAAAGTGGCTGATGGGGATGAATACGTAAAATGTCTTGGAGATAAGGATTATTGGTTTTATGAAGATTTTTCGACACCAAACGGCAATGGAAAAATAGAAATCAGTCGTGGTAATTTTTATTATGGTCAGACAGAGGCTGTTATTCCAAACAATAATATGCCGGTGGAAATCAGTCGTGCATATAATAATCAGGCAAGTAGTACTTCTTCACTTGGAATCGGATGGAATAACAGCTATGACCTGGAACTTTTAAATATCAATGAGTCAGATCAACTGACGGATCAGAAAGCTTTAAAAGATGCGACAGGAACTATATTTCTATTTGATAAAAATCCGGATGGAAGTTATGCATCCAGCATGGGAAAATATATCACCCTGAAAGAAGAACAGAAAAAAGAAATAATTAAAATACCGGCACGAAACGGAAATCCGGCAGTAGAAACGACAGTGGAAAGTATGTACACCATGCTGACCAAAGACAATGAAGAGTATCGTTTTAATGCAGGCGGGCAGCTGGTATATGAAAAAGAACCGAACGGGAGCTTTATCCTTCCGGAGTATGACAGCAAACATGGACGTTTACTGAAGCTTACTACAAATCAGAATCTGGTTACAAAATTTACCTATGCGGATAATGCAGCAGATATTACGGAAGAACTGGTAAAAAAGGCAGTCGCGGATGTAAAACGGACAGATAAAAAACAGGTCATTTCAATGGGAACCGTAGCAAAAAAGGTTACCAGATCGCCAGGCAGTCAGAATGGAAGCGAAGTTACGATTGAAAAAGCAGCTGAAAATATGGCATTGGTTCGTTCTGTAATTCTTCCGGACAACAGCATTATAAAATATCAATATAATGATAAAAATTTGCTTACATTCGTAGAACATATGGAGAATATATTAGGGAAAAAGAAAGTTGTATATCGTTATTCTTATGATGAAAATGACAATTTGAATAAAATATACGATGCCCTTGGAAATGAATATCGTCTGGAATATACAGAAGATCGGGTTACGAATGCATATTATCCAAAAGTGGAAGAACAGGAAGAATCCCTGCGTTTTACCTATGGTTCTATTCAGGAAGGAGATATGGTATATCAGACCACGGTTCAAAGAGGATTGAATGGAGTATATGGTGTGGAAGATCTGTATAAGAGCAGCCGCAACGGAAATGTTCTTTACACAAAAGATTCTCAAGGCGTAGAAACTACATACAGCTATGAAGATAATATGCTGAAAACTACATCCATGAAATCGGAATATCAGGAAATAGAAGGAGACAGTATTGTAACGAAAAATGGTGTACGCAGCAGCAGTACATCTTACGATAAAAAGCAAAACAATAATCCTGTGCTTGAAAAAGATGAAGATGGCAATACGACCGCCTATGAATATAATGATAAGCGAAACGAACTGGTAGATGATCAGCCAACAAGGATTATAGAAAATTCCGATGATGTAATAACTTCAGACTGCACGTATGAATATGATGAATACGGAAATGAGACGCTTGAAAGCGACAGTGTTACAGGAGATAGCACACAGACTGTATATTATGGAGCAGACAATGAATTTGCAGGAGAAGTAAAAGAAATTATTACAAAGCATGAAGTGATTTCAGAAGAAGGTGAAGAAAATTACCAAATAGATTCTCAAAAATTTGAATATGCGTTTGATAATAATACAGGAATTCGTACCATAAAAGTTATTGAGCAAAAAGAAGGTAAGAATATTACTTCAATACAGAAAATAGATAGAACAGGAAATACATTATATTCTGATGATGGGCTTGGAACTGTAGTATCTCATGAATATGATTATTTTGGAAGAGCGATAAAAAATAGTTATATAGAAGGCAATATTACTTCATCAGAAGAGATGGAATATGATGATAATGGAAATTTACTTCGAAAAAAAGAAAAGGATGGTACAATAACTGCATACAAATATGATATTCGGAATCGAAAAATTAGTGAGAGCATCAAAAAAGGAAATATAGAACGTACGTATACAACAGCATATACTTGTGAATGGCAAAAAAATCCAAGCGGTCAATCAGAAATTTTATACTGTATTGTAAAGGAAAGTCCGGGAGAAAGAGAAACAAAAAGTTATGTCAATGAGAAAGGATTTGAAATAAAAACTGTTTCGAATGAGATAGAAACAGTCAATACGTATAATAAACACGGAGAAAAAACAGTTTCTTCCGTTCAGCACGAGAAAACAGGGGAAGTAGACAGTGTTGTGTTAAACGTATATGACAATTCTGGAAATCAGACAGCAGAAATTCAAAATCCTATACATGCAGGAAAGGAGTGGAAAATAGGGAAAGATTCGATTGTAACATCGTATACCTATGATAAAAATGGAAATCAAATCTCTGTAACAGATGGAATGGGGACTACAACAAATTATGAGTATGATGAATTTTCGAGAATAAAAAAAGTAAAATTACCGGATTCATTTGAAAATGGCAACGTAACCCAATATTTTTATGATATATATGAAGATGAGAATCTTACCAGTACAAAAACAATAGATGCAAATGGAAATATTAGTAAAGAGTATCTAAATGAAAACGATGAAACCGTAAAGATCTCTGATATTGGAGATGGAAAAATTACGCCAATCAGTACAAGTTATACATATGATCTAAAAGGAAATAAAATTCAGGAATCCTATGGAAACGGAAATACAAAGCAATATGAATACGATGGAAGAAACAGGCTGATTGCGGTAGTGTATTGCAATAAGAATGGCGAGGCAACATCGAAAATCAAGTATATGTATTCATCATCAGATGCTATATTATCGGAAGAAGATATCAAGATATCGAATGGAACAGAAAAGAGGTATTGTTACTACCAATATACGTATGATGATGCGAATCAGTTATTGGATGTAAAAGAATACAGGGGGGATAAACAGGAATTAGTTAATGAACAACAGTATGAATATGATGAGGCGGGCAGAAGAATAAAAATAGTTTACGCTGATTCCCAACAGGATGTATATTCTTTGAAATATGAGTATGATGAAAAGGGCTGGCTGAATTCTATAAAAGTACAAAAGAAGAATGGAGAGGAGTTTTTGCTTCGTTCCTATGTATATTCAGATTTTGGAAAAGTAGTAGAAATAAAAGACTACAGAACGTTCTTGAAAACTACAGAACAATCATATATACTGAAAAAATACGAGTATGATACATTTGGCAGAGTAGTTAAGATTCGATATTATGACAGCAAAGATCTCAATACTGAAAAGGAAAAGTATGAGTATACCTATGATAAGAATTCTAATATCATAACAGAAGTAATTCAGAAACAGTATGAAAACAAAAATATAAAGCCTGTAAATGAAATGAGAACGCATACTTATGACAGTATGGGAAGGCTGATCAAGACAGAGTATCTGGATAATATTGACGGTAACAAGAAAGTAACAAGTTATAAATATGATAAAGTTGGAAATCGTATTTCGAGTGAAGAGGATGGTCAGCAAACAGATTATATTTATAATAGTTTGAATCAGCTTGTAAACGAAAAAATATCAGATGCTTCTAAAATTGCAAAAAGTGAAAAAACATTCATTTATGATGTAAACGGAAATCTGACAAATGAATCAGAAAGTATAGGGGGTACAAGCAGTGATTATTCCTATGATGAAGAAAACAGACTGATAAAAGTCGTTCAGAAGAGTAATGAAACTGAAGTGATGGTACAGGAAAATACCTATAATGCTTCCGGTCAGAGAATAGAAAAGAAAGAAAATGGAAGCATAACGTATTATATGTACCAGGATGGAACGGTACTTTTTACAGAAAATGAACTTGGAGAAAAGACAAGTTTTAATTTACTGAGTCTTGACGGAGCTATTATTACATCATGGCGAAACGATAATGAATTCTATTTTTATAATAAGGATATAAAGGGAAGCAGCAGTACAATTTTAAATGAAAATGGTATAGCAGTGGTTTCTTATCAGTATAGTGATTTTGGAGAAACAACGAAATATCAAAATTCAGAGTTTTTTAATGAAGTATGCTATACAGGTGCAATCTATGATGAAAATACGGGGTTATATTATTTAAATGCAAGATTTTATACTCCGGAAAATGCAAGATTTATTACTCAGGATACCTATAGAGGAGAAACAACCGATGCTTCTTCCTGGAATTTATATGCTTATTGTGCAAACAATCCGATTACTCAGTTAGATCCAAGTGGTCATGCGATAGAAACGATATTAGATCTTGCTAGTATTGCATGGAGTGCATATGATCTTGCAACTAAACCTACATGGCTTAACGCAGCAAATTTGTTATGGGATACAGTAGCATTTTGCGTTCCGTTTCTTCCGGGATCATATTCGGTAAAAGGATTAAAATTCGCTAAAGCCAAAAGAATGCTTAATAATTCAAAATCAGCGAGAAGAGCAGAGCATTTATTGAAAACGCATACTAAGATAAATATAAAAGTTGCATCTAAAGTTTCTGATTTAAAAAGTGGAAGCGAATTACTTACTGTTGGAAAGTATGGAAATTTGAAGAAGATTTTTAGAAAATTAGACAGTGAGTATCCGATAGAGGTTCATCATATTATAGAAAAGCATATGGGGTTATTGGAGGGAATTTCAAAGAACAGCTATCCATCAATTCCTTTAACGAGAGGATTGCATAGAAAAATAACAAATAGATATCGGAAGTATATTAGAGAGATTACAAGGTATAATGTATGTGAAACATTAACTAAAGCGAAGGTGATAGAACAATATGAGAAAATTTACAAAGACATGCCTGGGTTAAGAGATATAGCGATTGAGATTATTGAAAAGTATGGGAAAGATAGCATAAATTATACAAGAAAGTTTAGATAAATAGTTTACAAAAAAATGCAATATAAGTTGTTGGGTGAACTTAAAATATTACATTCACTTGACAACTTATAATGTTTTAAAAAGTGGTTCTGGTTTGCAAAGCAGATAAAATGGTTATTAGAAAAGGAGCAGAAGTTTATGCGAGTTATTGTAGATATGTTGATTATAGTTACCGATAAATGTGACGAAAAGAGAAAAGAAAAGCTGATGCAGATTATGCAGAAAGCAGGGATAGAAGGAGAATGTAAAAAAGATGGAAAAAGAGAGGAAATATATTATAAATTTCAGCGAGATCAGAAAGACCCAATGGTCAAAATTTATTTTGAATTAAGAAAAAAATCCTATAAAGGGATTTCATGTTATTATGGATCTTATACACCAAAATATACACAAGAAGAAAAGAAAAGAATCTTAGGATATAGACTGGATTTGGGAAGAATTTGCCATGTAAGTGATTCCTATGAAGAGGATTGCAGAGAATGGTGTGATGCATGTGGGGATTATGCCGGGCAAAAGGCACCGATTATTGTGAAAAGAAGTAAAAGTTTATTGCTTGGAAAAAGTGAAAAGAGAATTTATCAGCAGTATAGTTGCACAGGAGGTGAGTTTTTTGTTTCAGAAGCCATGTATTCATACCTTTTGGAAAATGGAGTATCTAAAGAGAATTTTATCCCAGCCTATTTTGGAAAACGGAAAAAAGAACTGGCATGTTATCAGGTAAAACCGGTACATATTCTGCCGAAGGGAAGTATTCGATTTAAAGACTGTGAGGAGATTCCGACATGCTCGAAATGTGGAAGTGCAAGATGGGAATTACGCGGAGAATCGGAATATTATGAAGGTATTTATATTGATATGGATAAAACAGATTATATTGATGATGTCAATGCATCGTGGGAATATTTTCAATCCTACAAAATGATAATTGTGAGTCCAAGAGTATATGAACTTTTGAAAAAGGCAGATCCCAATACGGTAGGTACTCCACTATTTCCACTGACCATGAAAGAAGAGATGGAAAGATCCGCAATGCCTTGAGAACAGGAGAAAAATACCGTGATAAAAACAAAAATAAAAAGAATTGAAGAATTAAATGATAAGTACCTGATCCTGAATGAAAAAGAGATGAAGTTTTTGCGGAAATGCCTTAAAAGCAGAAAACAGGATGTCCGGTGGACTGCAGCAGAAATTCTGGTTGGCTGGTACACGCCGGAGAATGAAAGACTTCTTTATAATCTGACATATGATAAAGCAGAACTGGTGTGTGTTGATGCAACAGATTCTCTTTGTATAGGGAGAACAAGGAGAAGCCTGAGTCGTCTGCGTGATCTGATGGAAGATAAAAGGAGTCGGGTGCGGGGGTATGCCGTTTTGAGTTTTTTTCAGGTGTGGGTGAACTGTTTTTCGTGGAATGAAAAGAGCATGAGAGCATATCTGCGTTTTGCAGAAACAATGGAGGAAGAAGAAAAAAAGACCTGGGTAAGGCTGTTTTATGAGGAAAATAAAATTCTGGCAAGAGGGAAGAAAGGATTTGATCGTCTTTTCTATATGTTAGAGCATAGCAATGATTATTATGTAAAAGCAGCTGCGATTCAGACTGCTAAGGATATGAGAACTGTTTTCAACCAGGAAGAAATCAATGCCGGACTGGAAAAAGCGATTGACAGCCTGGAATATGAGTATCAGAAAGAAGATATTAAAAAATATATCCAGACAAAAGAACCAATCAAGATCCTGTTGCTGGATCAGGAAAACAGCGGAGTCCCCCAGCTTCTGGAATATATGGGAGAAGAAGAGACAGAAATGTACGTCCGTTCCGCGGGACTGCATCCTTCTGGAAAAATCGAGAAGTGGGTACTGGATATCCTGCTGAAAGAAGATGACATCACACGCTATCAGTGTTCTTCACCGATAGAGGAACTGTGTAAGTACGATTACCTAGTTCCGGTAGGAATCCATCTCGATGAAAAAGCATATCCATTTCAGAGAATTTATACAGGATATCAGGATTTTGATAAGAAACAGATCAGCCGGGAAGAAGCAAAAGAAATGATATGCCAGATAGAGGAAGATCTGAAAAAGGAAAATCAGTAAGTTCTGTTTTCAGGCGGTAATGTGAAAAGGAGCTGAAGTTTATGCGAGTTATTGTGGATATGTTGATCATAGTTACGGATAAGTGTGATAAAAATCGAAAAGCGAAGCTGATGCAGATTATGCAAAGAGCAGGCATAGAAGGAGAATACAAAAAAGATGGAAGGGAAGAAAAAATATACTACAGATTTTGCTGAGATCAGAAAGATCCAATGGTTCAAATATATTTCGAATTAGATAGAAGGGAATATAAAGGAATCGGTTGTTGGGGAGTTTCCTATACACCACAATATACGCAGGAAGAAAAGCAAAAGATTGTAGGATATAGGCTTAATAATGGAAGAATTTGTCATGTGAATGATTCCTATGAAGAGGATTGCAGAGAATGGTGCGATGCGTGTGGGGATTATGCTGCACAAAAAGCACCGATCGTTGTGAAAAGAAGTAAAAGTTTATTGCTTGGAAAGAGTGAAAAGAGAATTTATCTGTCAGATTATTTTATGGCAAATGGAGAGTTTTTTGTTTCAGAAGCTATGTATTCGTATCTTTTGGAAAACGGAGTATCTGAAGAGAATTTTATCCCAGCTTATTTTGGAAAGAGAAAAAAAGAACGGGCATGTTATCAGATAAAACCGGTACATATTTTACCGCCCAGAAGCATTCAATATGAAAATTGTGAAGTGACATCTGTATGTCCTGAATGTGGAAATATGAGATTAAAAAGTCAGGGAATACCTAAATATTATGAAGGCGCTTATATAGACATGGACAAAATAGATTTTATTGATGATATCAATGCATCAAAGGAGTATTATGAAGCCTTCAAAATGACGATTGTCAGTCCGAGAGTATATGAGCTTTTGAAAAAAGCAGATCCCAATACGGTAGGTACTCCACTATTTCCACTGACTATGAAAGAAGAGATGGAAAGATCAGCAATGCCCTGAGAACAGGAGAAAACACAGTGAGAAAAACAAAAATAGAAAGAATCGAAGAATTGAATGATAAATATCTGATCCTGAATGAAAAAGAGATGAAGTTTTTGCGGAAATGTCTCAAAAGCAGAAAACAGGATGTCCGGTGGACGGCAGCAGAAATTCTGGTTGGATGGTATACACCGGAAAATGAACGGCTTCTTTATAATCTGACGTATGATAAAGCAGAACTGGTATGTGTTGAGGCAGCAGATGCGCTCTGCATAGGAAGAACCAGAAGAAGCCTGAGCCGTCTGCGTGACCTGATGGAAGATGAAAGGACATTGGTGCGGGGATATGCAGTTGCAAGTTTTTTTCAGGTATGGGTAAATTGTTTTTCGTGGAACGAAAGAAGTATGAAAGCGTATCTGCGTTTCGCAGAAACAATGCAAGCGGAAGAAAAAAAGACCTGGGTAAAACTTTTCTATGAGCAAAATAAAATCCGTGCGAGAGGAAAGAAAGGATTTGAAAAACTTTTTTATATATTAGAGCATGGAAGCAATCATTACGTAAAAGCATCTGCAATTCAGATTGCGAAGGATATGAGAAGCATTTTTAATCAGGAAGAAATCAATGCCGGACTGGAAAAAGCGATCGACTGCCTGGAATATGAATATCAGAAAGAAGATGTTAAAAAATACATTCAGACAAAAGAACCGATCAAGATCCTGCTGCTGGATCAGGAAAACAGCGGAGTCACTCAGCTTCTGGAATATATGGGAGAGGAAGAGACAGAAATGTACGTCCGTTCCGCGGGATTACAGCCTTCTGGAAAGATTGAGAAGTGGGTACTGGATATCCTGCTGAAAGAAGATGATATCACACGTTACCAGTGTTCCTCTCCGATAGAAGAACTGTGTACGTATGATTACCTGGTTCCGATAGGAATCCATCTCGATGAAAAAGCATATCCATTTCAGAAAATTTATACAGGATATCAGGATTTTGACAAGAAACAGATCAGCCGGGAAGAAGCAAAAGAGATGATATGCCAGATAGAAGCAGATCTGGAAAAGGAAAGCAAATCATTTACAGTTTCATGAAAAATGTTAGAGGAGAAAAAACAAATGAAAGTATACGCAAAATTCAGAATTGATATTGATAAGGAAGATGAATCCATTTACACGCAGAAAGTAATAGATTTGATGCAAAAGCTGGGATGCAAGGCAGAGAAACTGTACAGTTCCATGGAAAGATATGCGTTTACCGTGGACATTGAGGAAGCAATCTACAGAGAACTTATGGAATTACAGAAAGAAATTGACCAGGTATTTCAGTACGATGAAGATTCCGAAGAAGATGACGATGAATTACTGGATATCATAGAACCAGATATCTGGTGCTCTTATATGCCGGAGTATACACCGGAAGAAGAGAAAAATGCAATCGGATATTATATTGATCTGTCAGGATATGAATTTGAAGAAAATGAGAAAAAGGAATATGAAAGTCTGTGTCCGGAGTGTGAAACTTTTTTCCAGAACAGAGAATATACCTTTAAAAAGAAAAAGCAACTGGAGGATCTGAACAGAAGAAAGGCAGTATTTACCCGACCAGGACAGTTGGATATGTTTGCTACTATTCCAATGTATGAATATCTTGTAGAAAAAGGAATTTCCGAGAAGAATTTTATTCCGGCATATTACAGCGGAATTTTGAAAAAAGTTGCAGGGTATCAGTTGAGAGCAGAAAATGTACTGGAAAAAGGAGCATTTCAATGTGAAAGCTACCAGACAACAGAAGCATGCAGCCTCTGCAAAAAAGTACGGATTCAAAAAGAACCAGACCGGGGATTTCATAATATTTATCTGGATACGGAAAAACTGGGAAACTGGGGACATATCAACGCAACATATGAATATACCTATGGACATGCAAGAAGAATCTTGATCTATAGCCCGGAAATGAAAGAATGGCTGACAAAAGCAGACGAAAAATTGATCATGTATCCGGTATTTCCTTTGGAGATGAAGGAAAAAGGGATAATAAAATCATAAACGACAGATGGGAATAGGGGGATACCGTGATAAAAACAAAAATAAAAAGAATCGAAGAATTGGATGATAAATATCTGATCTTGAATGAAAAAGAGATGGGTTTTTTGCGGAAATGTCTCCAAAGCAGAAAACAGGATGTCCGGTGGACAGCAGTGAAAATTCTGGTAGGATGGTATAGTATCGAAAATGAAAGCCTGCTGTATCGTATGACTTATGATAAGGCTGAATTGGTATGTGTTCATGCAGTTGATTCCCTCTGTATTGGAAGAACTAGGAGAAGTCTGAGCCGTCTGCGTGATTTGATGGAAGATGAAAGGATATTGGTGCGGGGATATGCCGTCTTAAGTTTTTTTGATGTATGGGTAAATTGTTTTTCGTGGAACGAAAGAAGTATGAACGCGTATCTTCGTTTTGCAGAAACAATGGAATCAGAAGAAAAAAAGACTTGGGTAAGGTTGTTTTATGAGAAAAATAAGATTCAGGCAAGAGGAAAAAAGGGATTTGAAAAGCTTTTTTATATATTAGAGCACAGCAGTGATTATTACGTAAAAGCATCTGCAATTCAAATTGCTAAGGATATGAGAAGCATTTTTAATCAGGAAGAAATCAATGCCGGACTGGAAAAAGCGATTGACAGCCTGGAGTATGAGTATCAAAAAGAAGATATTAAAAAATACATCCAGACAAAAGAACAGGTCAAGATACTGCTTCTGGATCAGGAAAACAGCGGAGTCACACAACTTCTTGAATATATGGGAGAGGAAGAGACAGACATGTACGTCCGTTCCGCGGGATTGCATCCTTCCGGAAAAATCGAGAAGTGGGTATTGGATATCCTGTTAAAAGAAGATGACATCACACGTTACCAGTGTTCTTCACCGATAGAAGAACTGTGTACATATGATTATCTGGTTCCGGTAGGAATCCATCTCGATGAAAAAGCATATCCGTTTCAGAGAATTTATACAGGATATCAGGATTTTAATAAGAAACAGATCAGCCAGGAAGAAGCAAAAGAGATGATATGCCAGATAGAAGCAGATTTGGAAAATGGAAAGGAATGTAGAGAGTGCAGGTTATAGCAACGGTGATGATTGCAGTAACAGAAAAATGCAGGGATGATATAAGAGAAAAAATAGAGCAGATCATGCGAAAAGCAGGAGCAAAAGAAGAGTGGGCGATTCTTTCGGGAGTGAAAACGACATATTACCAGTTTACAGGAAACCAGAATGATCCACTGATAAAAATGTATTTTGAACTGAGCCGGAGAAGATACCGGGGCGTTGGATGCTGGGGGATTTCCTATTATCCGCAGTATACATCGGAAGAAAGAAAACAGACAGCCGGATATTGGCTTCAGGGAGGAACTGTTTGTTATGTGACAGACAGATATGACAAATACAGCAGGAAATGGTGCGATGTATGTCATGATTATGCGGGAAAGAAAGAGCCGATGCTGCTGAAGAGAAGTAAAACGATGGAAGCCGAAAGAATGGAAAAAAAGATCTATCAGACGGCAGGATTTGCAATGGGCGGTGAGTTTCTTGTCTCAGAAGGAATGTATCAGTATCTCCTGAAAAATGGAGTTTCCAGGGACAATTTTATACCGGCATATTTTGGTGGCAGAAAAAAGGAACTGGCATGTTATCAGATAAAGCCGGTACATGTCCTTCCAAAGGGAACTATTCAATATGGAAATTGTAAAGAAACACCGATATGTCCCAAATGTGGAAATGGAAGGCTGGTAAGAGAAACAGCTTTGGAACATTATGAAGGATCGTATCTGGATATGACTCAAATAGATTTCACAAAAGATTTTTACGAATCATTCGAATATGTTCAGGGATGTAAAATGACGATTGTAAGTCCAAAAATATGGAAGTTATTGAAAGAAGCGGATAAGAAGATCGATGCGTTCCCATTATTTCCACGAATCATGAAAGAAGGAATGGAGCAGTCGGCAATGCTCTGAGAGGAAAAAATGGAAATTGATGAATTTAGAAGATTTGTTGAAAAGCAGAAATCTTTCCTGATTTTCGGGAAAAAGAAGATGTATGAAATAAACATTACGTGGCTTAAGAAGAAAAAGCGATACCTGGTTTATATGGACAAAGATTATTTCTGTAAAAGCAGCGAAGAAATACTGGAATTGTTCTATTGCGGATATTCTCTGGAAAAATGGATAAAAGAAGGAGAAGCTCTGCTGTGTATCCGGGATGAGAAAGCAGAAGAATTTGCAGTTCAAAAGTATATAGCTTCTTACTACCAGGAACGATGCAGGAAAAAGTTAAAGCAGGGATATCGTAAAAATACGAGAGAGGCTTTCTGGGAGTTTATAGCAAAAAGGTCGGAAATATTAAATCAAAATACCGTGAAAGTGATATCTGAAAGCGAATTTAAAAACGCATTAAAACAGGCAGACAGTAAAACTCCGGGGTATATGATTGGAAGTAATGGCTGGTTTGAGGATTCTTTTCATGCAGGAGAAATGAAAACATTAGCCATGTATGTGGAAAAGTATCTTGAAGTGCTGGATTTTAGCATGATTTTCAATGAAAAAGGTGGTATCTTGCAATATGTTACTTCAGATGATGGCGAGGTAGAGAGGGTATACTGCCGTTTGATTTGAGTAACTGCAATTATTCGGTATAGGTCGAAGAATAAAAATCTAAAAAAACTGTAAAATATCAAGATGACTCCTGTCATTTGTAAAAAAGTATGTTATGATAGAAAGCATAAAATCAAACAGGAACATTCTGTTCCGGGACTGCCATTTGAATCTGGCATGTCAGAATCCCTAAATGTTGAAAAAGCTAACAGAATATTTTATAATGACAGGAGAAATGAATGGAAAATGAACTTTCAAGAGCCATAGCTTCTGCGGATGTGAAAGTACGTTACGATACACAATGTAAACGTGTTTTAAGTCAGAAAGAAATCCTTGCACGGATTCTGGCACGTACAGTCAGAGAATTTGTCGGAATGTCTATAGCAGAAATCATACCCTGCATAGAAGGGACACCGGAGATAGCAACAGTATCTATCAATCCGGGGAAGACAAACTCAAAAAAAGTACCGCCTATGGAAGCAGGGCAGAGGATTGCAGGACTTGCAAATGAAGATAAAGTAGCAGATGAAGGAGAAATCTATTACGATATTCGATTTTACGTACATATTCCAAATGAAGAAGGACATATTCGAATGATTGTGAATCTGGAAGCGCAGAAATCATACTATCCAGGATATGAGATCGTGACAAGAGGAATTTTTTATGATGCCAGGATGATTTCAGCACAGCTTGGAACAGAGTTTGAGCATTCAAAGTACGATGATATGAAAAAAGTGTATTCTATATGGGTTTGCATGCAGGCACCGAAGAAGATTGGAAATGCAATATCAGAATATTCTGTAAAAAAGCAGGATATTATCGCCGGACTGCCGGACAGACCAGGATCATATGATAAATTGTCTGTGGTGATCATTGCACTAAATGAAAAAATGGAAACGAACGATGAACTTCTTGGAATGTTAAATACGCTGTTTTCGGAACAAAAAACTTATCAGGAAAAGAAAAAAGAGCTGGAAGAAATATATCAGATGAGAATGGACAATGAGTTGGGAAAGGAGATGAATCTTATGTGTAATTTATCAGATCTGGTGATAGAGCGTGGAATTGAGAAAGGGATTGAATCTGGAATTGAGCAGAAAAACTACAATCTCGCACAGATGATGCTTCAGGAGGCGGAACCGACCGATAAAATTATGAGGTATACAGGGTATTCCCTAGAGAAGATAAAGGAGATCGCACAGGAAATGGGAAAAGTCCTGCCGCTTGCTTGACAGCTTGAAGCTTGCTTGTTAAAATAGCGGTTGTTTGAACGCAGATCGCGAAGCGGCTGCGTTTATGAGCAGGCAGTGAAAATAGATTGCGAGTATCGGATCTACAGATAATAAGCAGTCTTACAGGATAAAACAGACCAAGAGAACAAGAACATGGAGGAAGTACAGTGGCTGATATAGCAAGTGAAATTAAAAGAAGAAGAACTTTTGCGATCATTTCGCATCCGGATGCCGGAAAAACGACGTTGACAGAGAAATTTCTGCTGTATGGAGGTGCGATCAATCTGGCAGGTTCCGTAAAGGGAAAAGCAACGGCACGCCATGCAGTTTCGGACTGGATGGAGATTGAAAAAGAAAGAGGTATTTCGGTAACTTCCTCCGTGCTGCAGTTTAACTATGATGGCTTCTGTATCAATATTCTGGATACACCGGGACATCAGGACTTCTCTGAGGATACGTATCGTACGCTGATGGCAGCGGATTCGGCGGTTATGGTCATTGACGCTTCCAAAGGTGTAGAAGCACAGACCAGAAAGCTTTTTAAAGTTTGTGTGATGCGCCATATTCCGATTTTTACGTTTATCAATAAAATGGACCGTGATGCCAACGATACCTTTGATCTGCTCGATGACATCGAAAAGGAGCTTGGCATTGCGACCTGTCCGATCAACTGGCCGATCGGCTCCGGAAAGAATTTCAAAGGTGTTTATGAGCGTGGAAGCCAGAAAATTACGGTGTTTGCCGATACCGAAAAAGGTACCAAAGAAGGCGAGGCAAGAGAAATCCCGCTGGATTCTCCGGAGCTGGATGAGATCGTGACAAGTGACCAGAAAGCACAGCTTCTCGAAGAGATCGAGCTTCTGGACGGAGCAAGTGTAGAATTTGATCAGGAGCTGGTCAGCAAGGGAGAACTTTCGCCGGTATTTTTCGGATCTGCACTGACCAACTTCGGTGTGGAGATCTTCCTGAAACATTTCCTGAAAATGACCACTCCGCCGCTTCCAAGAACAGCAGATATCGGAGTGATCGATCCGATCAAAGAAGATTTCTCTGCGTTTGTATTTAAGATCCAGGCAAATATGAACAAGGCACATCGTGACCGTATCGCTTTTATGCGCATCTGTTCCGGTGAATTTGATGCCGGCATGGAAGTTTACCATGTACAGGGCAACCGCAAACAGCGTCTTTCCCAGCCGCAGCAGATGATGGCACAGGAACGCCATATTGTGGATAAAGCGTATGCAGGAGATATCATCGGTGTATTTGATCCGGGTATTTTCTCAATCGGTGATACGATCTGCATGCCGGGCAAAAAGTTTGCCTATGAAGGCATTCCGACGTTTGCACCGGAGCATTTTGCGAGAGTGCGCCAGGTAGATACGATGAAACGAAAACAGTTTGTCAAAGGTATCACACAGATTGCACAGGAAGGTGCGATCCAGATTTTTCAGGAGTACAACACGGGTATGGAGGAGATCATCGTCGGAGTTGTCGGTGTTCTGCAGTTTGAAGTGTTGAAATATCGTCTGGAAAATGAATACAATGTGGATATCCGTATGGAAACGCTGCCGTATGAATACATCCGCTGGATCGAAAATAAAGAGATTGATCTGAATAAGCTGGTCGGCACTTCGGATATGAAGAAGATCAAGGATCTGAAGGGCAATCCGCTGCTTCTGTGGGTAAATTCCTGGAGCATCGGCATGACACTCGACCGAAACGAAGGACTGGTGCTGACGGAGTTTGGAAGAAATTAAAAAAGCTTTCCAAAATACATTCCTGGTGGTATAATAGTAAAATCAAAGCAACTGTAAGCAATGCAAGTGAAACAGTTACGAATCAGCATGAATAAGACAGGAGGTTTTGCGTCATGGAAAAAGAAGAAAAGCAGACCGGATACACACTGGAAGACGGAAGTATGGGACAGGTTCAGATCGCAGATGAGGTTGTAGCGATCATTGCAGGACTGGCTGCTACCGAGGTAGAAGGTGTTGCCAGCATGGCAGGCAATATTACAAATGAACTGGTGAGCAAACTTGGCAAAAAGAGCCTTTCCAAAGGAATCCGTGTGAAGGTGGAGGACGGAGTGGTAAGTGTCAACGTGGCACTGAATATCGCATATGGCTACAGCGTTCCAAAGACCTGTACAAAGGTTCAGGAAAAAGTAAAAGCTGCGATTGAAAATATGACAGGCCTGGAAGTTGCAAAAGTCGATATCCAGATTGCAAATGTGAGCATAGCAAAAGAAAAATAGAAACCTGTAATCAGAGAACAAAGCGTAAAAGTCCGTTCCCAAGGCGTACTTAGACTCCGGATGGCGATCGGATTTTTTACGTTTCTTTTGAAAAATACCGGAGGGTAAAGTGACAAGACGAGAGGAACGCGAACACATTTTTAAACTGCTCTTTCTGATCGAGTTCTATAAGGAAGATGAACTGGAACAGCAGGAGAGCATGTACTTTGAAAATCTTTCCGATGCAAAGGAAAAAGACAGAGCATACATTCGTAAAAAATACGAGAACATCAGGGAAAACTTAGGACAGATCGATGAACAGATCGCAGAGGTAGCCAAGGGCTGGAGAACTGAGCGTATGGGAAAGGTAGAGCTCACACTTCTGCGTCTGGCTGTTTATGAAATCAAATACGATGATGACATACCGACAGGCGTTGCGATCAACGAAGCGGTAGAACTTGCAAAAATATTCGGCGGAGAAGGATCTTCTGCGTTTGTCAACGGAGTTTTGGCAAAACTGGCATAGCCGGAAGAAAAAGAGGTGCTGCGTGCAGAATGTCTATACAGTAAGACAGATCAATGCCTACATCCATTCGATGTTTACACAGGATGTAGTACTTCGCAATCTCTACATGAAAGGTGAAGTTTCAAACTGTAAATATCATACATCCGGACACATTTATTTCTCTCTCAAAGATGAGAGCGGATCGATTTCCTGTGTCATGTTTGCCAGTGCCAGAAAGGGACTGGCTTTTGGCATGAAAAATGGTCAGCAGGTGATCGTACTTGGCAATATCAACGTCTACGAAAGAGATGGGACTTATCAGCTTTATGCAGCACAGATCCTTCTGGATGGGGCAGGACTCTTATATGAAAAGTTTGAAGCATTGAAGGCAGAACTGGAAGAGATGGGGATGTTTGATCCCCTTTATAAAAAGCCCATTCCGAGGTTTATAAAAAAGCTTGGAGTTGTGACGGCACCGACCGGGGCAGCCGTACGGGATATCATTCAGATTTCCAAAAGACGTAATCCGGGCATCGAGATCGTCCTCTGTCCGGCACTGGTACAGGGAGACGGAGCGGCGCGAAGTGTGGCAAAAGGCATTGCCATGCTGGATGCCTATGGTGTGGATGTGATCATTGCCGGACGGGGCGGCGGTTCCATGGAAGATCTCTGGGCATTTAACGAAGAAGAGACGGCAAGGGCGATCTTTCAGTGCGAGACACCGGTGATATCGGCGGTTGGTCATGAGACGGATACGACGATCGCAGACTATGTGGCAGATCTGCGGGCACCGACACCGTCAGCAGCGGCAGAACTTGCAGTTGTGGATATTGCGGCACTTCAGACGGAATTTTTCCGTCAGAAGCTGCGTCTGACTGAGAGCATGATGCGCAAACTCGAAGAAAAACGGCAGGAAACGGCACGCAGGGCAAGGCTTTTAAAGCTGCTCGATCCTAAGACCAAAATGCAGGATAGCAGACACCGCCTGCTGGATGCACAGGGCAGGATGGAGAAGGCGATGCAGGAAAAGCTGATGCAGTATCAGGCACAGGTGGAAGCTTACCGCACTGCACTGGATACGGGGATGAGGCAGCACCAGGAGGATATCCGGCACCGGATGAGTCTTTACATTGAAAAGCTAAAGGGGCTTTCACCACTGGAGAAACTGGGGCAGGGATACGCTTATGCATCCCATCCGGATGGAAGAAAGATCATGCAGACAGCAGATGTCAGCGTAGGTGACAGGATCTGTGTCTATGTATCGGATGGAAGATTTTCCGCAGTGGTGAGTGAGATCGAAAAGGAATCCAAGCGATGAGTGGATGGATCAGGAAAAGAGCAGATGAGGTGTAAGATGGAAAACGAAGCAAAAAAAGAGCTGACGCTGGAAGAAGCTTTTCTGCGGCTGGATGAGATCATAAACAGACTGGAAAACAAAGATACGACACTGGAAGCTTCTTTTGCAGGATATCAGGAAGGCATGGAGCTGTTAAAGCATTGCAGCCGGCAGATCGATACCGTAGAAAAGAAGATTCTTGTCTTAAACGAAGAGGGAGAAACGCATGAATTTTAATGCAGAGATGGAAAAACGTCTGGAACAGGTACAGCATATTCTGGAGAGGTATCTTCCAAAAGAAGAAGGATTTCAGAAAACGGTACTGGAAGCGATGAACTACAGCATGTATGCAGGCGGGAAAAGGCTGCGGCCGATCCTGATGCTGGAGACGTACCGGCTGTTTGGCGGTCAGGGTAAAGTTATAGAGCCATTTATGGCGGCGATCGAGATGATCCACACACATTCGCTGATCCACGATGACCTTCCGGCACTGGATAACGATGAGTACCGCAGGGGACGTAAAACGACACATGTGGTTTACGGTGAAGCCATGGCGATCCTGGCGGGCGATGCCCTGCTTAATTATGCATATGAGACAGCCGTGCAGGCTTTTGAGCTGGAACCGGAAAGTACCAGGATCGGAAAGGCACTTGCCATCTTAAGCCGGAAAACGGGTGTTTACGGAATGCTTGGCGGACAGTGTGTAGATGTGGAAGCAGCAGGGAAAAATATTACCAGAGAGAAACTGGATTTTATTTACCGGCTGAAGACCAGCGCACTGATCGAGGCATCGATGATGACCGGAGCGGCACTTGCAGGGGCATCGAAGGAACAGATACAGCAGATCGAAGCGGCCGCAAGGGACATTGGACTGGCATTTCAGATACGGGATGACATTCTCGATGTGACCAGTACGGTGGATGAGCTTGGCAAGCCGGTATTCAGCGATGAGAAAAACGAAAAAATGACGTATGTAACGATCGAAGGTATCGAAAAAGCAAAGAAAGATGTAGAGGAGATTTCGAAACGTGCCATCTGTGCATTGAAATCCATGGAAAAAGAAAATGAATTTCTGGAAGAACTGGTGATAAGCCTGGTTGACCGGAAAAAATAAGGAGCGGTTCCATATGGTATTAGAGAAGATCAATCATCCAAATGATATCAAAAATCTGGATAAAGAGGAATTGCCCCTGCTTGCAGAAGAAATCCGGGAGTTTCTGATCCGGACGATCAGCGAAGGCGGCGGACATCTGGCATCGAACCTCGGTGTGGTAGAACTTACCATGGCGATGCATCTGGTGTTTGATCTGCCGGAAGACAAGATGATCTGGGATGTCGGACATCAGGCATACACACACAAACTGCTGACAGGGCGCAGGGAGAACTTTGCCAGTCTGCGCAAGTTTGGCGGTATGAGCGGATTTCCGAAACGCTGCGAGAGCAGCTGCGACTGTTTTGACACCGGGCACAGCTCCACCTCCATATCCGCGGGGCTTGGTTATGTGGCAGCAAGAGATTTGCAGGGGGAGGATTATTCGGTCATCTCCGTGATCGGTGACGGCTCTCTGACGGGGGGCATGGCATACGAAGCCATGAACAATGCGGCAAGACTGAAAACAAATTTTATTATCGTGCTCAATGACAATAACATGTCGATCTCGGAGAATGTCGGCGGCATGTCGGAGTATCTGGGAAGTCTGCGCACAAACGATGCTTATCAGGAACTGAAGCAGGGGGTTACGGACACCTTGAAGAAGATTCCGGTGTATGGAGACCGTGTCGTTCAGAAGATCAAGCGCACCAAAAGCGGCATCAAGCAGCTTTTTATTCCGGGTATGCTGTTTGAAGAGATGGGGCTTACTTACTTAGGACCGGTGGACGGGCACAATCTGGACCGACTGATACGCGCATTTCATGAAGCACGTAAGGTGAATGGGCCGGTGCTTCTGCATGTGTTTACCAAAAAAGGAAAAGGTTATGCACCGGCAGAGCGTCATCCGGCAAGATTTCACGGGGCAGAGCCGTTTGATATCAGCACCGGGGTTCCACTTCATAAGCGGGCAAAAGCAAACTATACGGATGTATTTGCAACCGTTATGCGCAAACTGGGAGACCGGCAGGAGAATCTGGTGGCGATCACCGCAGCCATGCCGGACGGAACGGGACTGAAGCGTTTCAAAAATGTATTTCCGGACCGCTTTTTTGATGTCGGGATCGCGGAGCAGCATGCTGTGACGTTTGCAGCAGGACTTGCCGCGGGCGGTATGCTGCCGGTCGTTGCGGTGTATTCTTCCTTTTTGCAGAGGGCATTTGACCAGATCGTACACGATGTCTGTATCCAGAACCTGCATGTGATCTTTGCCATAGACCGTGCAGGACTGGTAGGGAGCGATGGAGAGACACATCAGGGGATCTTTGACCTGTCTTACCTGTCGCTGATCCCGAACCTGTGCGTGATGGCACCGAAAAACAAATGGGAACTTTCGGATATGATGAAATTTGCAGTCAGCTACGATGGACCGATCGCACTGCGTTATCCGAGAGGAGAAGCGTATGACGGGCTGATGGAGCACCGCGCACCGGTCGTTTACGGAAAGAGCGAGCTGCTCTACGATGAAGAGAGGATCGCACTGGTGGCTGTCGGAAGTATGGTGAAGACAGCACATGAGGTGCGTCAGAACCTAAAACGGAAAGGATTCGAATGTACACTGATCAATGCAAGATTTGTCAAGCCGCTGGATGAAGGACGTCTGCTGGAGCTGACAAAAGAACATAAACTGATCGTAACGCTGGAAGAAAATGTTCTGGATGGTGGATTCGGAGAACATGTATCGGAGTTTTACGAGGAGATCGGAAGCGATGTCCAGGTACTGAACATTGCACTGCCGGATGCCTATGTCGAGCATGGCAATGTAGAAGTTCTGAAACAGGAATGCGGCATTGATGCAGAAACCATAGAAAAGAAAATCATTGCGGCAGCGATGGGACTGTAAGTTTCCGGCTGCCCGCTGTAAAAGGAGTATAGATGAAAGAAAGACTGGATGTGCTGCTCGTCCAGCGCGGACATGCAGCATCAAGAGAAAAGGCAAAGGCAGTGATCATGGCAGGATGTGTCTATGTCAACGGACAGAAAGAGGACAAAGCCGGTTCCATGTTTGACAGTGCAGCCGAGATTGAAGTGAGAGGAAACACTCTGCGCTATGTAAGCCGCGGCGGACTGAAACTGGAAAAGGCGATGAAGAATTTCGGTGCAGAACTGGAAGGAAAGGTCTGTATGGATGTAGGAGCTTCCACAGGGGGATTTACGGACTGTATGCTGCAAAATGGTGCAGTGAAAGTATATTCTATTGATGTGGGACATGGCCAGCTTGACTGGAAGCTGCGCAACGACGAACGTGTGGTCTGCATGGAAAAAACAAATATCCGCTATGTGACACCGGAAGATATCGCAGAGCCGGCAGATTTTTCTTCGATTGATGTGTCATTTATTTCCCTGACAAAAGTACTGCTTCCGGTAAGGAATCTTTTAAGTCCGTCCGGGCAGATCGTCTGCCTGATCAAGCCACAGTTTGAGGCGGGCAGAGAAAAGGTAGGGAAGAAAGGCGTTGTACGCGATCCGGCTGTTCATGAAGAAGTGATCGAAAAAGTGATCGCCTATGCAAAAGAGCAGTATTTAAGGCCGCTTGCACTGGATTTTTCTCCAATCAAAGGACCGGAAGGCAACATCGAATATCTCCTCTATCTGCAGAAAGAACCAGAGGGAAGTGAGCTTTTGGAGACGGAGCTGGATGTCGCTGCGGTGGTAGAGCAGGCACACGGAACGCTCGATAAATAAGGCTGGATAAAGATGGACAGATTTTATGTGATTTCAAACAGTGCGAAAGATCCGGAGGGAAAGATCGCACATAAAATAAAAGCCTATCTGGAGGCAAAAGGCAGACGATGCCTGCTGCAGGAGTGCAGCGGAAAAGAGAGTCCCCGCTCTTATAAATATACGAATGCCAGTCTGATACCGGAGGACACAGAGTGTATTCTGGTTGTCGGAGGGGACGGTACCCTTCTTCAGGCAGCAAGGGATCTGATCGAACGCAACATTCCGCTTCTGGGGGTGAATAAGGGAACCCTTGGTTATCTGGCGGAAGTGGACGGAGAGGATATGGAGACGGCACTGGATCGCCTGATCGAGGGGAATGTGGCTGTTGAGGACAGGATGATGCTGGAAGGCTGTGCCTGCAGCCACCAAAAAAAGCTTTTACAGGATTTTGCACTGAATGACATTGTGATCGCAAGAAGCGGACGGCTTCAGATCATTGATTTTAATATTTACGTAAATGGTGAGTTCCTGCGCTCCTACAGTGCAGACGGGATCATCATTTCCACGCCGACCGGCTCGACGGGATACAGTCTGTCTGCCGGAGGTCCGATTGTATCACCGGAAGCGGAACTGATCCTTCTGACACCGATCGCACCGCATACGCTCAATACCAGAAGCATTGTGCTTCCGGCTGATGCGGAGATCACGGTAGAACTGATGCATGGGCATGCAGCAGGATGGGAAGAAGCGGCAGCTTCCTTTGATGGGGATACTTGTGTAAAACTGGGCATTGGCGATCGTATTCGTATCTATCGTTCGACCAGAATGACACGGCTGATAAAAATAAACAACATCAGTTTTCTCGAAGTCCTGAGAAAAAAGATGAACGACCAGTAGGAGGATATGAGGGTGAAGATCAACAGACACGCAAAGATTTTAGATCTGATCAGCAAATACGAGATAGAGACACAGGAGGAACTGGCAGAAAAATTAAATGCAGAAGGATTTTCTGTCACACAGGCAACGGTATCCCGCGATATCCGGGAGATGAAACTTACGAAAGTAACCAACGACAGAGGAAGACAGGTTTACAAGATCCTGCAGGGCGGCGAGTCCGGTATGAATGAAAAATATCTGCGTGTGCTGCGTGATGGATTTGTAACGATGGATATGGCACAGAATATTCTGGTTGTCAAGACGGTAGCCGGTATGGCTATGGCAGTGGCAGCAGCGCTCGATGCCATGCACTGGCCGGAAATTGCCGGATGTATCGCGGGGGACGATACTATTATGTGTGCAGTCCGCAGTGTGGATGAGACACTGATCGTGATGGATAAGATAAAAAAGATCATCGCAGCAGGTATGCCGCGCAATTAAGAGAAATGGGAGTGTAAAATGTTAGTAAATATTCACGTAAAGAATATGGCACTGATCAAAGAGGCAGATATCGCACTTGGAAACGGACTGAATATTTTGAGTGGTGAAACGGGAGCAGGAAAGTCTATCCTGCTTGGCGCGATCGCAGTCGCACTCGGACTTCAGGGCTTTAAGGGGTTTGCGCGGGAAGGGGCAGAGTATGCACTTTCCGAACTGGTATTTGTGGCAGAGAATCCGGAACAGAGAGCATTGCTGGAAGAACTTGGGATTCCGATGGAGGAGGATGAAGTGATCATCAGCAGGAGACTGTCAAAAGGAAGGGCGGCCAGCAAGATCAACGGGGAGACCGTTCCGGTCTCTCTGGTAAAAAAAGTTGGTGCATTGCTGATCGATATCCATGGCCAGCATGAAAATCAGGCACTTCTGCATATTCGGAAACATCTGGAATTACTGGATGACTTTGCAAAAGAAAACCTGGGAGACCTCCGGGAAGAATATCAGGAAAGCTATCGTAAATACGGAGAACTGAAAAAAGAACTGGAGCAGGCACAGCTCGACAATGCAGCCAGGGCAAAAGAAATGGATTTCTTAAGCTTTGAAATCGCAGAGATCGAAGAAGCTTCCCTGCAGAAGGGCGAAGATGAGAGTCTGGAAGAAGATTATAAAAAACTGGCAAATGGCAGGGAGATCCTGGAAGCCGTGACAGAAGCATATCATCTGTGCGGAACAGACGGTGCTTCCGACTCCACCGGGCGGGCACTGCGCAGCCTTGCATCCGTGGCAGAATATGACAGCAGCCTGAAAGCACTGTATGAGCAGCTGCTGGATGTGGACAACCTGTTAAATGATTTCAGCCGGGAAGTGTCAGCCTATGCACAGGAACTGGATGCAGATGAGGAGACACTCCGCTGTACGGAAGAAAGACTGGATCTGATCAACCGCCTGAAAACAAAGTATGGCAATACGATCGAAGCAATCCTTGGGTACAAAGAAGAAAAGGAAAAGCGTTTCCAGGTGCTGGAGCATTACGAAGAATATCTGGCAGAACTGGAGAGCCGTTTTGCTGCATGCAGAAAGAAGCTGGATGAACAGGCAGAAGCCCTGACCAGAATCCGAAAAAAAGCAGCCGTACGGTTTTCAGAGCAGGTCTGCCAGGCACTTCAGGAACTGAATTTTCTGGATGTACGTTTTGAACTGGAATTTCGGAGACTGGAAGATTATACGGCATCCGGTCTGGATGAAGTCTGCTTTATGATCTCAACCAATCCGGGGCAGCCGCTTCGCCCGGTACAGGACACGGCATCCGGCGGTGAATTATCGAGGATCATGCTTGCAGTCAAATCCATCATGGCAGACCAGGAAAAAGTAGAAACTCTGATCTTTGATGAGATCGACAGCGGAATCAGCGGGCGTACCGCGCAGAAAGTTTCTGAGAAACTGGCAGTGATCGCAGGAACGCATCAGGTGATCTGTATTACCCATCTGGCACAGATCGCAGCGATGGCGGATGTGCATTTTATGATCGAAAAAAAGGTGCTGGGAGAAGAGACACAGACTTCTATCCGCCAGCTTGATGAGCGCGAAAGCATCGAAGAACTGGCAAGGATCCTTGGCGGTGCAAAGATCACACAGACCGTTTTGGATGGCGCAAAAGAGATGAAAGAACTTGCAAAAACGTCAAAAAAATAAAAAAATAAAAACAGAAAAAAGGAAAAGAACGATTCCAAAGCGCAGGTACGAAAAAAGGAACCGTTCTTTTTTTGTTTGCATAAGTTGGATGCGCCGGATCGCGGCATGCCAAAATGAGCCAGAGTAAAACCATCTCAGATTCACATACTATGACAGAACCCAGAAAAAAACACAGGGAATGAGGTGAACAGATGTGAAAAACAGAAGAAAAAAAGGAACGGCGGGAAAGCATCCGATAGTACTTGTGATTGTTCTGATGCTTTCTTTTTTTCTGACAGGCGGCTTATGGTATCTGAAAAAAAGTATTCCGGATCGTTTAAATGTGGCATCGCTGTCAGATGTGGATTCCCTTGAGCTTCCTTTTAACAGTATGATAAAAGATGAGGTGGTATATGCATCGGCTGGAGCAGAAAGTATGAAAATTCCGTCAGAACAGATCAGGATACAGTGTTCTTTTCTTGGAATCGTCCCGCTCAAAACAGTGGAAGTCAGTCAGAAGATTCTGCCGGAAGTATATCCTGGCGGTGATACCATCGGAATCTTTATGAAAACGCAGGGAGTGCTTATCGTCGGGACCGGTATTGTAAATGGGGCAGACGGTCAGAAGAAAGAACCGGCGCTTGGAATCGTACAGTCCGGTGATTATATTATAAAGATAAACGGACAGATGATTTCCGGTAAAAAGGAAGTGATCGATGCAGTGAATCAGAGTGAAGGTAAAGCTATTCAGATCACGGTTCTGCGAGGTGAAAACGAAAAAAACTGTGAACTTACTCCGGTGCGCACAGAAGAAGGAGATTATAAGGTGGGAATCTGGGTACGGGAAGATACGCAGGGAATCGGAACTCTGACTTATGCAGATACGGAGAAGCATTATGGCGCACTGGGGCACGGAATCAGCGATGTAGATACCGGTGAGCTGCTGAAGATCCAGGGTGGAACGCTGTACCGGGCAAGTGTGCAGGCAGTGAAAAAAGGCGAAAAAGGAAATCCGGGGGAATTAGCGGGTGTGATCTATTATCAGGAAGATCAGATCCTGGGAGACATTACCGAAAATGGAGAAACCGGCATCAAAGGAACTCTGAATACATTTCGGGCAGGTCAGATGGAAAACCTTATGCAGGTGGCATACCGGCAGGAGATCAAAGAAGGCACAGCATCGATTTTCTGCTGTGTAGATGGGGAAGTCCGGGAATATCAGACAGTAATCGAAAAAATCAATTTCGGGCACCGGGATGTGAACAAAAGTATGGTCATACGCGTAACAGATGCGGAGCTTCTGGAAAAGACCGGCGGGATCGTACAGGGAATGAGCGGCAGCCCGATCATCCAGAATGGAAAACTGATCGGGGCAGTTACGCATGTCTTTATTGCGGATCCTTCGCGCGGCTATGCCATTTTTGCAGAAAACATGATCGAAGGGTAAACTGCAAAGGTATACCGCATGGCAGGAGCAGAATGCGGATTTGTCGAAAAAGGGAAGAAAAATGCGACAGAAATTGCTTGCGTCCAACAAAAGTTCTACTTATAATACAAGTAGTTTTTGGCATATTTGTAACTAAATGGAGGTGCTTTTATGGACAAGCTGAATATAGCGATTGCAGATGATAATGCGAAGGTTTTACAACTTCTGGATAAGATTGTGAGCAGTGATGAAGAGCTGAATGTAGTCGGAAAAGCCGGAAATGGAGAGGATCTTTATGATATCATCAAGAAACAGGAGCCGGATGTGGTACTTCTGGATATCGTCATGCCCAAGGTAGATGGTCTGACGGTTATGGAGCGGGTCAATAATGACCGGGAAATCCACAAACATCCTGCGTTTATCGTGATCACAGCAGTTGGACAGGAAAAAATCACAGAAGATGCATTTGACCTTGGGGCAGATTATTATATTCTAAAACCGTTCGATAATGATATGGTGATCAACCGTATTAAGCACACAAGAGTAAGGAAAGACCGCAATTTTGCAAAAGTACAGAAGGTAAATGCTTACGAAAGCAAGAAAGAATACATGGAACGCAATCTGGAGACAGATGTGACCAACATCATTCATGAGATTGGTGTTCCGGCACATATCAAAGGATATCAGTATCTTCGCGATTCGATCATTATGTCCGTCGGAGATATGGAGATGCTCAACTCGATCACGAAGATCCTTTATCCGACGATCGCCAAGAAACATCAGACAACACCAAGCCGTGTGGAGCGTGCGATCCGTCATGCGATCGAGGTGGCATGGAGCAGGGGCAAGATGGATACGATCGAAGAACTGTTTGGATATACGGTCAGTAATGGGAAAGGAAAACCGACCAACTCGGAATTTATTGCACTGATCGCAGATAAGATCAGACTGGAATACAAAAATCGCTGAGAAAAGATAAAAATTGTGCAATTTATACAGATAACACTTTTCAACGGATGGAAAATGCGTTATAATAGAAAAAAGTAGTACCAATTAGGAGGAAAGATTTATGAAAAATGTGTTATTTGTAGCGTCAGAATGTGTCCCGTTTATTAAAACAGGCGGACTGGCAGATGTAGTGGGTTCTCTGCCGAAGTGTTTTAACAAGGATGAATTTGATGTGCGTGTCATCATACCGAAATACATGTGCATGAAAGAAGAATTTAAAAATCAGTTGGAGTACATAACACATTTCTATATGGATCTGTCGTGGCGCAGCCAGTATGTAGGAGTTCTTCACATGATGTATGAAGGAATCCATTATTACTTTATTGACAATGAATATTATCTGGCAGGTCCCAGACCATATGGAAATATTTACGAAGACATTGAGAAATTTGCATTTTTCTCAAAAGCGGCACTTTCTGCATTGCCGCTGATCGGTTTCAAACCGGATATCGTACACTGCCATGACTGGCAGACAGGTCTGATTCCGGTATTTCTGAAGGACAAGTTCCATGAAGGAGAGTTCTTCTGCAATATGAAGTCGATCATGACCATTCACAACTTAAAGTTCCAGGGTGTCTGGGATATGAAAACGGTCAAAGATATCACAGGACTTCCGGCATATTACTTCACACCGGATAAGCTGGAAGCATATGGAGATGCCAATTATCTGAAAGGCGGACTGGTCTATGCCGATGCGATCACGACGGTCAGCCGTACCTATGCAGAAGAGATCAAGACACCGTTTTACGGAGAACATCTTGACGGGCTGCTCAATGCAAGAGCACATGATCTGCGCGGTATTGTAAATGGCATCGATTACGATGAATACAATCCGGAGACGGATAAATATATAGTCAAGAATTATAATGCAAAGAATTTCCGCAAGGAAAAGATCAAGAATAAGCGGGCACTTCAGGAAGAACTGGGACTGGAGAAAGATGACAGAAAGTTTATGGTCGGTATCGTATCCCGTCTGACAGACCAGAAAGGTTTCGACCTGATCGCCTATATGATGGATGAGATGTGCCAGCAGGATGTCCAGTTTGTCGTGCTTGGAACGGGAGAAGAAAAGTACGAGAACATGTTTCGCCACTTTGCATGGAAATATCAGGGAAAAGTTTCTGCAAATATTTTCTATTCTGAAGCAATGTCACATAAAGTATATGCTTCCTGCGATGCGTTCCTGATGCCGTCCCTGTTTGAGCCGTGCGGACTGAGCCAGCTTATGAGCCTGCGCTATGGTACTCTGCCGATCGTACGTGAGACGGGCGGACTGAAAGATACCGTTATCCCGTACAACGAATACGAAGGCACCGGAACCGGCTTCAGTTTTGCAAATTACAATGCACATGAGATGTTCAATACACTCAAGTATGCACAGTATATTTTCTACGAGAAAAAGCGTGAGTGGAACAAGATGGTAGACCGTGCCATGGCAGCCGATTTCTCCTGGGCAAATTCTGCAAAACAATACGAAGAGATGTACAACTGGATGCTTGGATGCTAAGATAAAACAGAATGACAGAAAACATGAAAAAGCTTCTCCGGTTTCCCGGAGAAGCTTTTTTTTGGCGTATTTTATTTTTTCTTTGCACGAACCTTTGTTCTGGTTTTTGCACGTTTGACCAGGCGTCCGTCCGCACCGTAGCGGTAATAGTATTTGCCGATCTTAACGATCTTGTTTTTGACCATGCGCCCTTTTTTGTCCACATAATAGGAACCAAGCTGGGTACTGGTTGCCATATAGCCGGTCGAATAGAAGTAATACCAGTTGCCCTTGATACTCTGCCAGGTTTTGGCAGAGAAGGTGCCGTCGATGTTGCGGTATTTGATGCCGCCTTTTGTTTTAATAAATTTTGCTTTGTATTTCCTGCCGACTGCGGCACGGCTTCCGTTTTTATCAACATAGGCACTGCGATGATCCACCCAGCGGCTTCTCGCCATCTGCCCGTTCTTGAGCAGATATTTGTCACCGATCCACTGGCTGGTCAGCATGGCACCGCTTTCAGAAAAGAAATAGCGTTTGCCGTTCAGGTCAAGCCAGCCGGTATGTACGGTACCATCTGCATTGAAATAATAAGTATACCCCTTTATTTTATGAAAAACAGAAGTAAGGTAAGTGCCATCTTCTGCTTTATAGCGCAGCGTATTGTCTGCGGCATTGTATTCCCAGTCTGCATGGACCGTAAAAGACGGCAGCAGCATGGCGGCACACAAAACTGGCAGCATACATCTATGTTTTAATCCGTGAAATTTCAAAAAGACCCCTCCTTGCCAGACATACTTGATCGCATGTGATTACCTCAACAGTATCCCATAGAATGTGTATTCTGACAAGGAAGAGTTGAAAAAATTAAGAAAAAATTATTAACCCTGGGACAGCACGGAACGTACATGCTGTACTTCTTCTGCGGTTGCTTTTGCAGCCGGAACATAGTACTGTTTGCTGCGGGCAAGCTGATAAATTTCTTCCTGGGAAGTTTCGCACTGATTGCGGAACTGTTTTAAGATCTGTTTTAACTGCATGTTCTCTGTCTGCGGGATCATTTCTCCATAGCGTACCAGTTCGCCGTTGATGCCGGCTAACGTGTCGGATACCATTGTTTTTTCATCCATCATGTCTCTTTCCTCCTGTTACTGTAAAAATGACATAAGCTGCTGTTTACACTGCATGGCAGACTGCGCAGATTTCTGGAAGAACTGTTTTATGGCAGGGTCAGATGCTTCCTGAGCATAAGCAGTCATTTTGCAGTGTGTGGTGTCAAAACCGCCGATCAGGTGGCGGAGATTCTGCAGGTCAAGCTCCGATAACTCATTCATGAAAAACTACCTCCTTAAAAAGTGCCGCACTTTTGTGCAGATGGTTTGCATGTGTTTCGCAGATTAGTATGGCAGAAAAGAAAAAAATTATACATCAGATGTGAGCTTCTGACTGAGACAGAAAAGAAGCAGGATACTGTGCAGAAGCTGGGAGATCAGAAGCCCGATCAGATAGCCTTTTATTCCATGGAAAGGAATCACAAACCACACAAAAAAAAGACGGATCAGCAGAGCGGCCATATTGATCAGAAAAACGGTAAAAGTGCTGCCGAGTCCGTTTAAAATACCGGTAAGGGTTGTGCCAAGGTAAAGAAAAGGACACAGCCAGCAGAGAATGAGAATATAAGTACCTGCTTCAGCATTATGAAAAAGAAAAGTTCCGCATAAATTTCCGGTTAACAGAAAAAAAAGAGTAGAGCAAATGCCAAGCAGCAGACAACTCTGTATTGTGCACGTGGACAGACTGGCAATCCTGTGCCGGTCGCCGGTTGCCTGTGCTTCTGATACGGCAGGAAGCAGCATAACAGAAAGAGCATTTGTGACAGCAGTCGGAAAAAGTACAAGCGGCAGTGCCATACCGGTGAGTGTGCCGTACGCAGAGAGTGCGTCAGAGCGCGACAGGCCATGAAGCTGGAGGCGGAAAGGGATACAGATGGATTCTGCACTCTGAAAAAGGGTCAGGCAGATCCGGCTGGCATTCAGCGGCAAAGAAAAGGCGAGTATTTCACGGGTGCATGAAAAAGAACAAGGGTATGAAAAATGCGCCTTTCGGGGATGATGAAGCATGTACTTTGTTCCGGTGTATAAGACAGCAGCGATTTCGGAAGTCAGCATGCCAAGCAGTGCGATCACAGGTGAAAGAGGAAGACCTTTTTCCGTAAAAATCTGACAGTACAGGATGGAAGAAGCGACGCGCACAAGCTGTTCAATAAGCTGTGAAATGGCAGGAACGGATGCTCTTTTCTGACCGGTATAATAGCCGATGATACAGGCATGGACTGCAGAAAACGGAAGAGAAAAACTTAAAATCTGTAAAAGCGGGATGCAGCGTGCTTCGTGCAGAAACAGCTCTGAAATCTTTGCGGCATTTCTATAAAGTATGGCAGAAATGGCAAGGGAACATGCAACGGAAAGAAAAGTTCCGCACAGCAGAACTTCTTTTGCCCCCTGTTCTTCCCCGGCTGCAGAACGTGAGGAGACAAAGCGGGAAATGGCAGTCTGGATACCGGAGACACTCAGTGCCAGAAGCAGCGCATGGATGGGAAAGATCAACTGATAGATGCCGATACCTTCCGCACCGATCGCACGTGAAAGGAATATTCTATAGAAGAAGCCGATGATGCGGCTGAGCATACCGGCAGTGGTCAGGATTACGGTGCTTTTTATAAGAGTGTGTTTCTGAATCATAAGACGAATTTCCACTTTTTCATAAATATATTCTTTGTAAGTACTTGACAGAACGAAAATGCGGTGCTATATTCGAAATAAATCCCAGCGAAACACTCGGAATTGAGCCAAAACAAAGAGATTCCGGCAGTAACGTTTACTGCCGGATACAGAATATGGGAGGGCAGCATGAAATTATCTACGAAAGGAAGGTATGGACTGCGGGCAATGGTAGATCTGGCGGTGTACAGTGAAAAAGAATCGGTATCCATCAGTTGTATTGCACAGCGTGAGAACATATCGGAGAGCTATCTGGAACAGCTTGCGGGGAAGTTAAAAAAAGCAGGGTTGATCAGTAGCACAAGGGGTGCTCAGGGCGGTTACCGTCTGGCAAAGCCTGCAGCCGAGATTTCGGTCGGAGATATACTGCGGACTCTGGAAGGAGAGCTTGGCGCGGTAGACTGCCAGGGACTGAAGCCGGAAGGCGGATGCGAAAGTTCTGATTTCTGCGTGACAAAATTAGTCTGGCAGAGGATCAATGACAGCATTGCAAAAGCAGCAGATGAGATTACGCTTGAGGAGCTGATGGCAGAGGCAAAGAAAAGCCAGGAGCGGAAACGGGTGATGAAGCAGTCCGGTCAGTATATCAATTCGCAGGATAAAACAGACACAAAAAGAAAGTGTTGAGATTGTGCCGCAGGCGGCATCAGGAGGTAAATATGAAGAAATTGATCTATTTAGACAATGCAGCAACAACAAAGACTTCAGAAGAGGTAGTAGCAGCGATGCTGCCATACTTTACAGAATATTACGGAAACCCATCCAGTGTTTATGAGTTTGCAGGCGAGAGCAAAAAAGCAGTATCCAATGCAAGAAGAACGATCGCAGAAACCCTGGGTGCACAGGAAAACGAGATTTATTTTACAGCCGGTGGTTCTGAGGCAGATAACTGGGCACTGAAAGCAACAGCAGAAGCTTATCAGAACAAAGGCAAACACATCATCACAACCAGGATTGAGCATCATGCGATCCTGCATACTGCAGAATATCTGGAAAAACGCGGTTTTGAGATCACTTATATTGGCGTAGATGAAAACGGTGTCGTAAAAGTGGATGAACTGGAAAAAGCAATACGTCCGGACACCATCCTGATTTCTGTTATGTTTGCAAACAACGAGATCGGAACAATCCAGCCGATTAAAGAGATCGGTGAGATCGCCCATGAAAACGGAATTATCTTCCACACCGACGCAGTTCAGGCATTCTGCCACGAGCCGATCAATGTGGATGAGTACCATATCGACATGTTAAGCGCCAGCGGACACAAGTTCCACGGACCGAAGGGAGTCGGCTTCCTCTACATCAGAAAAGGCTTAAAGCTCCGCTCCTTCATCCATGGCGGTGCCCAGGAGAGAAAACGCCGTGCCGGAACTGAGAATGTGCCGGGAATCGTCGGTCTCGGAAAAGCTGTCGAGATCGGGATGGCAGAGCTTGAGAACAATAAAAAGAAAGAGACAGAGCTCCGTGATTACCTGATCGGACGTGTCATGGACGAGATACCGTACACACGCTTAAACGGTCACCGCACAAACCGTCTCTCCAACAACGCGAACTTCGCGTTCCAGTTCATCGAGGGTGAGTCCTTACTCATCATGCTGGACATGGACGGAATCTGCGGATCCAGCGGATCTGCATGCACATCCGGTTCCCTGGATCCGTCCCATGTGCTCTTAGCTATCGGACT
>OGGG01000178.1_pt1 | contig 74908 bp, 70 predicted proteins | sample 1571201 | NCBI WGS metagenome assembly OGGG01 (sample SAMEA2581946, study PRJEB24529) | metagenome | biome: Human gut stool | place: China | collected 2011 | reverse complement strand
GCACTGCTTATTCTTATACCCAGCCGGGGCTACTGTTTTTTTAAACTTTCCAAAATGCAGAACGCCCATGGCGGACGGAATGTCCTTCCGAAGATGTTTGTCGGGAGGTGGTGATATTTTCTCGAAAAGTGTAGAAAAACAGGGTGGAGCGAACAGGACGTTCGCGACAGGCGGACGTTGCCATGGATGGCAACTGGAGCCGTGCCCGTGCGGTTTAGAACCGCTACTCACTTTTCGTCAGAAAATTCCCACCGGGAGACCTTACATCGAGGAAGGACATTCCGTCCGCCATGGGCGTTCGTGGATTTGTTTCACTAACTCTCAATTTACATCAATTCAATAGAAGTAACTTTATATCCCAGCTTTTCCACAGCCTCGCACAGTTCCTCTTCGGGAACATCTGCGCCGAGTTTTACGATTGCTTCGCCTTTCTTAAAGCTTGCCTTAGCATTGACCTGGGCCATGCCATTGAGGGCATTCTCAATGCGATTCTGGCAGTTCACACAGGACATTCCTTCAATATGAAGCTTTTTGGTCGCTACGATAGTATCTAAGTGCTTCGGCTTGATCTTCACATCTCCGCCTCCGCCACAGCATCCGCCTTCTCCCTTGAAATGCTTTTTGGATCCCAGTAATGCTGCCACGATCACTATGATCAATATTCCACATATCATATATGTTCCCATTTTTTCACTCTCCTTATTGTTTTCTTTCAAAAAATAACTATTCAGAACCCCATTCGCAAAATTACCTCCACGAGGCTTCCTTTTTGCTGCAATATCTGTCAAAATTTCATGCAGATTAGTATTATCCTGCCACCCATATAAACAAAACCGGTGTAGGAAACAGTACTGTCTCTCCAGACCGCCTGCCCCTTACACCGGTTTACTTTCTACTTATTATACTCTTGTCTTAACATACCTGCTCCGCACATTCGCAGGGCTTGATGGTCACGTTGGTCACTTTCTGGTCTGCCAGATAACCGCAGGACTTTAAACCGGCGCGAATCACCGAGTTCCATTTTTTCGCTGACAGATGGTGTACAGATCCATCGTCCAGTTCAATGGTACAGGCATTTTCCATCATGCAATTTTCAGAGTAAGCTACCTTGTACATGTTCTTACGGCTGATAGCACCGATCTCTTCTAACAGGTTGACCATGCGGTATACAGTTGCGACTCCGAGCTTGTCATCCTCTTCCAATGCCCGGTAGAAGATCTCCTTACAGCTGGAGCATTCGTTCTGGAGGATAATATCAATCAGCCGAAGACGCTGTTTTGTAATGCGGCAGCCTTTTTCTTTCAGCTTGGTCAATATGATCTCTCTCTGCATTTTCGTGGTCTGATAGCTTACCTGTTCCTTAGTGTCCACAATGACCTCCGCAGTGGCTGCAATCGCCACCGCACTGAATGGATTTTCCATTCTTTTTGTCTTTTATCATTTTGCGGACAATCAATGCAACGACACCGGCCAGTATCGCCAATACAACTACGGTTCCCATAGACTGCCTCCTTACTCTTACTTTAAAATCCTGCGGGTTCCCTTATCGAAGACCCGCAAGTAATGTTACGTTCCTATCTGTTTACTCCCCTCACAGGTATCGGTCTTTGCCTGCAAGCAGTCACGCCAGACACCTGCGAGTGAGCTTAATTATTTATTTTACTTATGCAACCTTCTTGGTGTCAACCTTCAGAGTGGTGCTCTCCTTGTAAGGACGGAAGAGCAGATAAATGAAGCCAATGATCAGAAGGAATGCTACAACAGTTCCAATGCCGAAAGATCCGTTAAGGATCAGGCTGCCGATCTGATATACACACAGGGATACCACGTATGCCAGACCACACTGATATCCGATAGCGATCCAGAACCATCTAGTGTTATTCATCTCACGCTTGATCGCACCCATAGCTGCGAAGCAAGGTGCGCACAGCAGGTTGAATGCCAGGAAAGCATAACCGCTTGCTACGGTGAAGGTAGCGGCCATGTTCGCATATACGGAACCTTCGCCTGCGCTGTAAAGGATACCCATCGTACCTACGATATTCTCCTTTGCTACCAGACCTGTAATAGATGCAACGGTTGCCTGCCAGTTACCGAAGCCCTGAGGAATGAAGATCCATGCCAGACACTGACCGATCTTGCCCAGGATACTCATATCGATCTCATCCTCAGTCAGCATGCGGAAGCCGTCCTCGGTGAATCCGAAATAAGTAGTAAACCATACAACGATAGTGGACAGAAGGATGATGGTACCTGCCTTCTTAATGAAGGACCAGCCGCGCTCCCACATGCTGCGCAGAACAGTACCTACGGTAGGCCAGTGGTAAGCAGGAAGCTCCATAACGAAAGGAGCAGGATCGCCCTCGAAGATCTTGGTCTTCTTCAGGATAATACCGGAGCAGATGATTGCTGCGATTCCCAAAAAGTATGCGGAAGGAGCAACCCATGCTGCGCCGCCGAAGATAGCACCTGCTACCATGGCGATGAAAGGAAGCTTAGCACCACAAGGAATAAATGTGGTAGTCATAATCGTCATCTTACGGTCTCTGTCGTTCTCGATGGTACGGGAAGCCATGATACCGGGAACACCACATCCGGAACCGATCAGCATAGGAATGAAGGATTTACCGGACAGACCGAACTTACGGAAGATACGGTCCATGATGAATGCGATACGTGCCATGTAACCACAGGACTCCAGGAATGCCAGGAAGATGAACAGTACCAGCATCTGAGGTACGAAACCGAGCACTGCACCGACACCGGCTACAATACCGTCAAGGATCAGCCCTTTCAGCCAGTCGGCACATCCGATTGCATCCAGACCACTCTCTAACAGTGCGGGTACACCGGGTACCCAGATACCGTAGTTTGCGGGATCGGGAGCTTCTGCGCCGTCTGCTGCGTATACATCAACTGCCTCTGCCAGCTCAGCACCGGTGTAAGTAACATCCTCTGTTGCCAGAGTCTCTTCATCTTCCAGGGTGTAATCTGCGGTAGCGGATGCATCGATGCCTGCTGCGAACTCCTGAACAGCTGCTACTGCTGCTGCGGGATCATAGTCTTCAGACTCGCTGTCGATGACTGCTGCCAGAGCTTCATCACCGTCAGCTTCTACGAATGCGTTGATCACATTCATTGCATCATCATAGGGCTCGGCTGCTTCTTCATAAGCACCGGTTCCGATGGTGAACAGATGCCAGCCATCACCGAATACGCCGTCATTTGCCCAGTCGGTAGCCCAGGTACCGACGGTAGTTACGGATACATAATATACGATAAACATAACCACTGCAAAGATCGGCAGTGCCAGCCATCTGTTGGTCACGATTTTATCGATCTTATCGGAAGTCGTTAACTTCTGGCCTTCCTTCTTGGTATAACATTCTTTGATAATAGAGGAGATGTATGTGTATCTCTCGTTGGTAATGATACTCTCAGTGTCATCATCCATGGCCGCTTCCAACTGCTTGATCTCTGCGGATACATCGGGTACACTCTTCATCTGTGCCTGGATCTTGTCATCCTTCTCTAACAGCTTGATAGCGAAGAATCTCTTCTGCTCCTCGGGAACATCGGCGAGCTTCTTCTCTACGGTCTCGATCACGCTCTCAACCTCAGGCGCGAATTTATGTACCGCAACGGCTGCGCTCTTCTTCTGTGCCAGTTCGATTGCTTTCTTGGTAGCGTTCTCGATACCGGTCAGCTTCAAAGCGGAGATCTCTACAACGGGGCAACCCAGCTTCTCAGACAGCTTCGCAACGTTGATCTTGTCACCGTTTTTATTCACAATATCGATCATGTTGACAGCCATGACAACGGGGATACCCAGTTCCATCAGCTGTGTGCTCAGATATAAGTTACGCTCGATGTTGGTACCGTCTACCAGGTTCAGGATCGCATCTGGTCTCTCACCGATCAGGTAGTTACGTGCTACCACTTCCTCCAGCGTATACGGAGACAGGGAGTAAATACCGGGTAAGTCCATGATGATCACGTCATCACCGTTGCCGCCGTACTGTTTCTTTAATTTACCTTCCTTTTTCTCAACGGTTACACCGGGCCAGTTACCTACGAACTGGTTGGAACCGGTCAGAGCGTTGAAAAGTGTTGTTTTACCGCAGTTAGGGTTACCTGCAAGTGCAATCTTAATTGCCATTTTTCTACCTCTTTCCTCTAAAATCATTTAATAACTATTCAGACCCCATTCGCAAAACGCTCTTTCAGAGCTTCCTTTTTGCTCATGTGATTAGCTTTCACTAATTAGTTCCAGCTAACCTTCCTGCTAAAAAAAAGATCATTTACTCAACGCAAATCATCTCAGCGTCTGCCTTACGAAGAGACAGCTCATAGCCTCTGACAGTTACTTCCACGGGATCTCCCAAAGGAGCAACCTTTCTCACATAGATCTCAACACCTTTGGTAATGCCCATGTCCATGATACGTCTCTTGACAGGACCTTCACCATTCAGTTTGGTTACCTTTACGGTCTGACCGCAGGGAACTTCCTTCAATGTCTTCATTTTCTCCTCCTATTTAGCATCTTTTGGGTGGTGTCTTACGACTACACCATGATTTTATTGGCCATATCCTTGCCGATGGCTACTCTTGATTCCTTGATATTCACGATCAGGTTGCCTTCGGTCTGGGACACAACTGTCACTTTACCACCTACTACAAATCCGAGGGTCTCCAAAAACTTCCTCGTCTCCTCTTTGCCGCCGATCCTCTGGATCGTGTTCTCTTCTCCGGCTGTTACCATACTCAGGGGCATCATACACACTTCCTTCCCTTCAATAGTATTGAACTGTTTCACATGTTTTCTCATTAGTTCTTAATGATATTCATTCTCAATTCACGTGGTTAGTATATACTAACCTTTTTTTACTGTCAATATATTTTTTCGATTTTTTTCATAGAAATCTCGTAGGAATTTCTTATTGATATTTTTTCTCATTAGTTATGTTTTTTACTATCCTGTCTATCTCTTTTCAAAAACATAAGCGTAAAAAGAGCTTTACCACACAAATGAATAGCGGTAAAGCTCTTTTTCATTACTATTTCAGGATACGAGTATGAGATTCTATATCAAAATCTGTTGTTTCACCATCGTCTGAATAGTACTCATACTGTTTGATCTTTTCTCCGAAGGAATACAACTTTAAATCTTCAAAATTAATATCTTCCACACATTTTCCGCCTTTTGCCACAGGTAGCAGATATCCCTCTCTCAGGAAAACATTCACGGTTCCCATTGGCATATTTACATAGGAAAAACCTTTTTCAAAGATATTACCCTCTTCTATTATTCCGTCTTTGAAGATGAGTTGTTTCATTCGTTCCGGGAAATATACAACTCTTCCCGTTACATTCTGTTCACAGACCGGTGCGATCATAATATTTTCTCCAACCAGCAATTGATCCTCCACCTGTCTGGCTAAATTATCTTTTCCATAAATGAATGACAGTGGATTAAACATCATCGTATTACGAAGTGCTGCTTTCATATACTCACTATAAATATATGGCAGAAGTTGATACCTGGCTCCAATGACACTTGCAAACTTCGGAATGTGCGAAAAGCGATACACTTCCTGTTTTCTGGTTCCTCTGGCTGAATGGTTCCGAAGCAGCGGTGTAAATACTGCAAATTCTAACCATCGGAGCAACAAATCCTCTGTTGTATCCGCACCGAATCCACCAACATCTGCACCTGTGTATAAAAATCCACACATATTTAAAGATGACATCATTTTCACATTCATCTTCAGATGGGACCACCATGCCATATTGTCTCCCTGCCAGATACCGCCATACCGGTGCATTCCGATATAAGATGCTCTGGAAAACAGCAAAATACGTTTCTCCGGCTGGTAACGTTCAAATGCCTCCGCTGCAGATCTTGTCATATAATATCCGAATAAGTTATGTACCTGATCATGGCGATAGCGTTTTCCTTTATAATTGTGATAAAAAGAAGCGTAATCCTCCGGATTATTGGATATTGTACCGATAAGATCTGTCATCTCAAAAAAAGTATTCACATCCAAATTTTTAGTTTTGTACTCTTCCATCTTATCAAATACTCTTTTCAGCCGCTTTTCTGAATAGAAAATAGCCGGTTCATTCATGTCATTCCAAAATCCATCAATTCCCTTATCTATCAGAATTCGATATTTATCTCCAAACCATCTTCTTGCTTCATCATTTAACATATCCGGGAAGCAGCATTTTCCGGGCCATACACCTATAACAAAATCTTCTCCGTTTTCATCCCTACAAAAATAGCCGTTTTCTTTTCCTTCCTCGTAAACATCATAGCCATCTTCTTTCTTTACACCACCATCGATTATTGGCACAAGATGGATATTTTCCTTCTTCATCTCCTCTACAAGATTTTCAAAATCCGCAAAGCTGTCTCTGTTGATTGTAAAATCCTTGTAGCGTTCCATATAATCGATATCCAGATAAATACTATCTATGGGAATATCGCGTTTTCTGTATTCTCTTACGACCTCACGCACTTCATCCGCCGTCTCATAACTCCAGCGGCTCTGTCCATAACCGAATGCCCATCTGGGGGCAATATAGCTTCTTCCTATCATCTTACGGAATTCTCGAACTACATCCTGATAAGTTTCTCCCTCTATCAAATATATTTTATAGTTCTCATTTTCCATTGCGATGCTTAACCGGTCTATATCTGTATAGCCCACATCAAAAGTCACAGTCCCCGGTGTATCTACAAATAACCCGTAAGTTTTATTTACACCGTCTCCTATCATGATAAAATTATGCGCCCCATACAGAGAATTGGTATGCTCACAATGATTAGGATTATCTGAGCAATTACTTACATAGCGCCATCCTCTCTTGTTCATGCCTCGCACATTTTCTCCCAGACCATACACAATTTCATCCGGTTTTAACAAATAATGAAATACATTTCCTTCTTTTTGGAAAATGTCATCCTTCCAGCTGGTTTCTTTTATTTCTTTGACAACGGCATCCGTTTCTATGGGAGTTCCGAATACATATTTTTTAACCATATTTTCTATTTCCGGCTAGCCCTTCACTCCGCCAGCCATTAATCCTTCCTTAAAGTATTTTTGCGCAAGAGCATATATAACAACGATAGGAATCATAGATAATAAACTACCTGCCATCAGTATATTATATTCTGTTCCATATTGTCCATTTAAACTGTTTAAAGCCAATGTCAAAGTCATTTTATTCTTATCATTCAACATAAGCAACGGCCATAAATAATCATTCCAGCTCTCCATAAACGTGGTGATCGTCAACGTTGCTATTGCCGAACCTGATAACGGTAATACCACTGTCCGATAAATTCTGAATAACCCTGCACCATCAAGTTCTGCTGCTTCTATATAGCCGTTGGGGATTCCTCTCATCTGCTGCACCAGCATAAATACAGCGAAAGCTCTGAATAAGGATGGTAAAATCACGCTTGGATATGTATTGATCAATCCAAGATTATTCATGATCACAAACAACGGTATCATTGTGACCTGTGTAGGAATCATTTGCCAGTAATATTTTTTTATGATATTCTTGATCTTTTATCGTTTCTAAAATCATAATATCTCCGTTCTTTTTCTTACACTTTGCCTTTCAATTAGTTTTACAGGAAATACTTCTTCCACTTTTTCCATCTGGGGATTTTCAATGTTCTCGATCAATATTTCAACAGCTCTTTCTCCCTTAGCTGAAATAGGTTGTTTTACCGTAGTGAGCCCGGGCGTCGTATACTTGGAAATATCCAGATCATCAAATCCGATGATGGATATATCTTCAGGCACCTGAACACCCTGTTCATAAAACCCCTTCATCAGCCCAATTGCGAGGACATCCGCTGTCGCTACCACTGCTGTAATATCTGCCTTATTATCTACGAACCATTTTGCAGCATTTACTCCGCTTTCATAATCAACCGTCGCTTCATAAAGATTTTCTTTTTGAAATTCCAGTCCATTTTGTTCAATCGCTTTCAGGAAACCTTTATATCGCTTCTGCATAACACCATCTTCCTGAAGATGTCCTGTCACCAATGCAATTTTTTATGTCCCTGCCGAATCACAAATTCTGTAGCCAGATTAGAGCAATTCTCATCATCAATTCTTAGTTTATGAAAATAGTCATATTTACAATAACTATCAATTAACACTACCGGTACATCCAATGTTTTTAATTCACTAAAAAACTGATTCTGATAAGTACCAATAATAATAACTCCAGCCAAATTTCGTTCCTGAATCAGCTGAAGATAATCTTCAGTTACATCGGTAGCTGAGATAATTACATGGTATCCTCTTTGTCTTGCAGCATATTCTATGCTACCCAGTAATTCACTGTAAAAAATATTATGAAACATCAGCTTACTGCCTGGCTCTGTCTGTGGAACGACTACTCCCAACAATTTAGTATCTTTTACAGTTAATCCTCGTGCATTCAAATCCGGCACGAATCCTAGATCATCGATTACTGTCAGAATCTTTTGCTTCGTCTCTTCAGATACTTTTTTCTTTCCGTTTAATACATAGGACACTGTCGCTACTGATACGTTTGATGCTGCTGCAACATCCCTGATGGTTACTCTGTTTTTCATACTTTCTCTTTTCATACAGTTTTAATATGCTTTGTTAACCGGTTAACTATGTTATATTCTCCTATTTTTGAATGTCAATTATTTTTATTTAAAATAATATTTTTTAGATAAAATAAACAAACACTACGTATCGTTTTTATAGATTTTTAACGTTGCTTCTTCAAAGTAATTCATAATACTTTTTTTCTCTTCTTTATTGATATTTTTTCTCATTAAGTTGAAATCTTGCATTTCCTATCCTTTTCTGCTATTCTTATTGTAATACCTGCGGATGGTCAAGTTTCCATATGTAGGGCAGGTATTTCGGTTCAAAATGCTATGTATGGGAAGGGTATGGTCATTACATGAAAATACAGGAATCTGCTGAGAATTATCTGGAAACGATCTTAGTGCTGAAGAAAAAGAACGGTGTTGTCCGTTCCATTGATATTGCCAACGATCTGGGCGTGTCCAAGCCCAGCGTCAGTGTCGCTATGAAGAATCTCCGCAATGGGGAATATATTGAAATGGACAAGGAAGGCTACATCACCCTGCTGGATAAGGGGCGGGAAATCGCAGAGAAAATCTATGAACGTCACACATTCCTCACGGACTGGCTGACCTCCATCGGCGTGGATCCCACCGTGGCTGCTGAGGATGCCTGCCGGATCGAGCATGTGATCAGTGCAGAGACTTTCACTGCTATGAAAAAGACATTGAAGACGAAATAGAACTCACAGTAACTCATTGCATATTATTTGAACGCAAGAACTCCCGGTGCGATATTGCTCCGGGAGTTTTGTTATTATCATAAGCTCATTACCTGCGCTCATTAAATCTTAATTGTCACCCATTTTCCCTGTCGGAACCGAATCGACGCAAACAGAAATCTGGATACCTGATCCGCCAGAATACCCATCCAGATACCGGTCATTCCCAGTCCCAGAGTAAACCCGAAAATATAGGATGCCGCCGTACGGATCAAAGTAACGCTGATCGTAGAAGCTACTGCCGTGTATGCCGTATCTCCCGCACCGCGCAGGCAGCCCATGTAGATGACCTGAGACACCTGGAACAGAACAATAATACAAATACAATGAATAATATTCACACCGTATGCAATAATATTTTCCTCTCTAAAGAACATCCGGTAGATGGTCTCCCCACCGAAGAAATAGATAACCGCCAGTGCGACAGAGATTCCCAGACCAATACGTCTACAGATGGCTCCGTAGCTTTTCGCTTTCTCCGGATCACGTTCGCCCAGACTCCGGCCGATCAACGCCACCGCCGCTACCTGCATACCGTCACCGAATGAAAACGTCAGACCGAGGATATTCATGCCTACCTGATGTGCCGCCATGGCTTCCGTACCCATTTTCGCAGCCATCATAGCAGTCGACATGAAGCCGATACGCATCAATACCTGCTCAATAAACACGGAATAGCCGACTTTGATGATCTCCAACAGCGGTTCCAACCGCAGTCTGATGTGATGTTCGATCATATACGGAATGCTGATAAATCCATCTTTCGGACAGATCGAGACGATGCTCATCACGCATGCCACTACCGTACCGAATACCGTAGCAATGGCAGCTCCGGTAATCCCCAGTGCCGGGAATCCGAAATGTCCGTTGATCAATAGGTAGTTGCCGCAGATATTCACCAGATTGGAGATCAGGTTCGTCCTAAGGGCGATCATCGTATTTCCCGCGCCGCGCTGTGCCGCATTGATTCCCATGGACAATACGTTGAAGATCATGCCACCCATGATGATCCGGTAGTATCTCGCCGCCATGGCATGCGTGTCCTCACTCGATCCGCAGAATTCAATAATCTGATCCGCGAATCCCACCGTCAGTGCACTGATGATCACCGCTGCCACAATGCAAAAGCAGATCGTCATCACCAGAATCTCGTTGGCCGCCTGCTGCCTCTTCTCTCCAAATCGTCTCGCCACCAGGGCGGAGATTGCTACATTCGCTGCGATGAACAGTGCCAGCCCCAGGAACTTCGGCTGTGTGGTCAGCCCTACCGCTGCCACCGCATTGGCTCCGAGCGTACTCACCATAAAAGTATCCACCATACCCGCCAGTGCGATAAAAAAGGATTCGCAGACCGCCGGCCACGCCAGCCGGATTGCCTCTTTTGTCAGGGAACCCTGTGTGTGTTCTGTGCTCATATCTATGTTACCTATTACCTTTTCTTGGATATTTCCTGTTTCTGATAGTCATAATGCTTTATTACACTCTTAATCATACACCAAAACCTCCGTTTGCCGATAGTCCCAAATTTTTGTCCTCATTTTATAGCTAGACACATAATTTTTATCTCATTTTCATACAATACTAATCAGAAATACACGGATATTGACACATGCAAAATCGTATTTTCAAAGGAGGCTCCCATGCAATTCTCCGACAAATTTCACAATATTCACTGGAAAAACCTCATCACTGCCGTTGCCATCCCTCTGGCGGTAGGCGGACTATCCGCCTGGATCACCAAAGACGGCATGAAAGCCTTTGAAGCAGTGAATCAGCCTCCACTGACGCCGCCCATGTGGCTCTTCCCGGTGGTGTGGAGCATCCTGTTCGTCCTCATGGGAATCGCCTCTTATCTCGTTGTCATGCAAAAAGGTGAGGACACGAAAGCCCTCACCCTGTATGCTGTACAGCTTATCTTTAATTTTTTCTGGTCCATCTGGTTCTTCAACCTGGGATGGTATCTTTTCGCCTTTTTGTGGCTGGTCGCTCTGTGGATCCTGATCCTCGCCACTACCGTTGCCTTTTACCGTATCTCGAAGCCTGCTGCATGGCTGATGCTGCCTTATCTGGTGTGGGTTGCGTTCGCGGGGTATCTGAATCTGGGGGTGTGGTGGCTGAACCGGTGAAAGAGTTTTCAAAAAAACGAAACACTGTTTCATTTATTTAATTTGATTGCAAAAGGCTATCTTATAAACGCACGCGTGCGTTTATCGTGCGTTTATTTAATCATTTCATAATGCGTTGATCTGCCATTGCCGATTGTAATCTATTTCTGCACCAGGCTGGTGCAGCTTTCTCCAAATGAACTTAACAGCATGGATTCTTAATTATTTCGCAACAGCCTTGACGTTTACATATCTATACATCCCCCTGAAATGCCGGATACATAGTCATTGCTGAAGAAAAGTGAATTCTTCGGCTTTCTATTCTGTCAAATCGCTTTACAAGAAATGTCGTTCCCAATCTGGAAAATTTTTCAGCTTTTGCCTCCGGAACATTAAGTCCACACATAACAGCCAGTTCATGTACTACCATTTCCCATGCCCCGGAATTAAAATCATCATGTTTAGACGGAAATTTGGCAATCCAAAGTGAGCCATCCGTCGCCAGCACAGAGGCTTTGGGTCTCGCCCCTCCCAAAGAAGATCCGGGAGCAAGTAATTGCTTTAACCATTTCTCATTCAGCCCCTTTTCATCATTTTCAAACGCAATCGATGCCTGTTCGAGTTCTCTTAATGACGTCCACGGTGGTGTTGCAAATTCCCTGTCATTGGACAAGAATTCACCTTCCAACTCCGTTTTAAAACGCAATCCGCCCATTCTTGCCTCATCATACACTCCCAGAAGATAATCACTGTCTAAAAGCTTTCTAGGTTTTTCACCTGCATTTTTGGCACGCAATTCCTCTCTGCGTTTCATCAGACGCTGTCCCCATCTATCAGGGCAGGAATCGGCAAATACTCCGAATATCTTCTTATCATCGTGAATATATTGCCTTCCCTTATACATCTGTAAATCGGGATCTAATATCATATTTCCCTTTTCCAGCCATTTCTGATCATACTCAAAAGAATAAAATTCCTTTCCTCTCGTCTGCGAAACATAGATTGTACCTATAATTTCTTCGTGATAAGGCTGAAAATCAGCAAAAACAAAAATCTTTTTTTCTTTATCCACTCCCTATCCCCTCCTGGGTGCGCGCTTTCTTACAGGCAAATCAAGATCCTGTAATTTCCGTCCCAATTCATCATCTTTAGCAACAAGCAGTAAATCCTTATCCATATAATTCAATGCATGAAGCACAGCCGCATAGCACCCCATTGCCACAGAAGGTGAGCCTTTTTCTATGGATACTAAAGTAGCTCTGCTGATTCCTGCTCTTTCCGCAACCAATTCCGACGTCAATTTTCTGCGCAGCCTTGCATACTTTATCTGTAGTCCCATTTGCTCAAGTATTTTTTCTGTTTCAGGCAACAACACTATTGTTTTTTTCGGCACAATCCCATCTCCTTATGTAAATATTATTAAACATTTATATCTACTTTGTCAAATTTTATTTACACTATTGAAAAATATCTCTGTCACGGATCCGACAGAGATATTATATAGTATGCCTATTACTCCGTTATCCTATAACGAATAACATACTGTCAAATATTACGCACAGCAATCTGTTAGCTACTCCCCATTATTTTGTAGAAATTAATTAGATTCAACTTCCTATGCTACATCCTCTGCCTGAGTCTCCGGCTCGGTATCGGCGATTTCAATCTGATCCGCCAAATCCATGCAATCTATATAATGATCTCCTATCCGGAACGCATAGAAACTTCTGTAATCCGAGGTCATAGGGTCTGTATCCTGATGCTTTCCGGCATTATTATCCTGAAAATATTTCGGAAGGTAATCAGCTTGCATATGTATGTCCTTTGCATCCATGTTCTGTAAATAGACATAAATAATGGTATTACTGTCGTCTAACGTGATGGCATATTCATATCGGTCGATCCAATTTGCCATTGCCACATACGCAACGCTGCAATAATTTTCTTCATCCTGATAGAGCATATTCGTCTGATCCTGATAAGAAAATTCCAAATTACGCAGACGTTCTGTTTCTGCCTCATACTGTTCCCTGGTATATTGATTTTCCAAATAGATCTGGCAGGTTGCTGCAAATATTTCATCACGGGTCTGATAATAAAAATCCTGTGAAACGGTGTCCATATCTGCGGAAGGAAACACCGCTAACGGGCTGTAGACTCCCTTTCCCTCTAATTTGTGGTATGCTTCTCCCTCCCGGGAAGTGATTCTTGTCCCATAAATAAAATGATAGCATACGTAAAACAAAATTATCCCCAGCACAAGCATTGCTGCCACAACCGCAAATACTACTTTCTGCTTTTTGGTCATTTTTTGTTTCTCCCCCAATTATCTTCTATTTTCTTCTCTCACAATATTTTCTTCCGTAAATGAAAAATACAGAATCTCCAGCTCTTTAGCATTACCTTCGTTTGCATTCAGCTATTCCATATAGTCCGTCTCATCGCCTTACATATTTTCAAAAAATTTCTAATCCTCTACAATCTCTTCTCCATAATCATAGATAGGCATCTGACCGGAAACATAAACATCAACATTATAGATTTCACCGGTCGCTTCCCCCGGTATGCCGAATTCATGGAAACATTCTCCTAAAGCATAACGATAAATGGTATATCTCTCTTTGCCCATATAAGTATGTTTTTCATAAGAATCTCCATATTGGTCGACCATTTGAGAATAACTATTTCCGGAATATATGCCTCTCGAGGTATGTGCAAATGTTTCATTACTGCTGATTCTTATTCTGACACATTCCTTTTCAAGAAAATAAACTTGTATAAATTGAGCTTCCCCATCACCTACGTTATAATAATAATCATATTTTTTGTTATCCGAATCCTCAACCTTTTCATACAACAGCCCCATCTCATCCAGCTTCCCCAATATTTCCTGCTCACCTTCATATAAGGAAACTGAAAAATCCCCTATATTGATAATGACATCCATATCTGGCTGTGCATTTTTTGCATTCGGCATTTCATCAATTTTATTCCTTATAGCCGCTGCTGTTTCTTCTATACTTTTTTCTCCGTTAAAATAATACAAAGCCTCTGCCTGCGTAATCCCTATTAAAGGAAGGTCACTGCGCTGCATTACCTTCGTATTATTTATCATCTCCCTTACATCCTGTATATCCTCATCTTGTGCCGCATAAACATTTTCATAGGTACTGCCAATTTCGTATGTCAGAATAGGAAGTTTCTCTCTTTTTCCATCCGATGTCTGATAATATTCCTGCTTTCTGCTATCACTAAGCTGTTGATCCAGCACATCTTGCAATATTGAGAAATTCCAATTGGGAGCAATCGTTTTCTGTCCTTCCTCAGTAAAATAGCTTTCCACAAACTTCCATGCTTCTTCTTTGTGCGCGCTTTGACTGTTAATGGCGAAACAGTTGTCAAAAATAAATATTCTTCCCTTTCCCTCTGCTCCCGGAAATCCTGTATAGACTGCGTCCTCACCCCATACGGATTTTTTATATAAATATTGTTGCATGTCACCTATGCACTCAAGATTGAATGGAATTTTTCCTTCCCGCATCAAAAGGTCATTCGTTTGAAACATCGCCTGTTGCGGTAATTGTTCTGCAATTTTTATATATTGTTCCAATCTGTTATCTTCCGTTTCCCCGGAATATCCTCCGCAGATTGCCCCTTCCTGTAAAAATAAATCCCGTGAAATCATAGGATCCTCTTCACATTCCCGAACGGTCCGCAAAGCTTCCTCGAAGGTAAAATTTTCTTTGTTACTGCACCATTTTTCTTTTGTTATCAATGTATATAACACAAAATTCGTTGGCAACATATACAAGCCACCATCCGCTGTCAAAACCTGATACGCGGAATCAACGATGTCCTCTTCCCCAATCACATCACTTTTCTCCAGATAGGGAATAAGATTCTCTATTGCGCCCTTTTCTCTAAGCACTTCCACATCCATCTCATCTGTCGAAAAACTAATGATATCAGGTCCTTTTCCTGTCAAAATATCATCATACAAACGACTAATTCCGTCGCTTATATTTTCTTCGTAATAATCATGTATTGTGATTGTTATTCCGTCATTTTTACTATTAAAATCTGCTATTGCTTCCTGTAATGTCGACGCTCCCCCGATATCTCCAAGTATGATCTCCGTTTTAGGTTCTTCCGGCACAATTGTAGCAGTCTCTTTCTCCCACGCAGATGTTTCCGTCCCGGTGTCTATTTCTCCGCATCCCATTAACAGCAAAGATGATACTGTACCTACAAGCAATAATGCTATTGTTTTAAAAGTATTCATTCGTAATCCCCCTCGCATGTCATCACAATATCATTCTTTTTCCAACAGGTAAAAAGAACAAGCACTGCTGCCACAACTTCCCATTGTATAACTTAACTTTTTTTCCGTAAATTCAGGAAAGGACGCACCTCTACGTTCTCCGGTCTCTTCCCGTCATATAACAGTTGCACATACTGTTCCGCCTTTTCATCGGAGACATCTTCCTGATCCGTAAATACTATCATTATTAGTTCAATTTCACTTTGTTCCGGCTGCTTTCTAATTATGTTCAGGGAATGGAAATACATCTCGCTGTAACCAATTCCTCACTCACTAAATAGTGTACAATCACTAATTGCGCCGGTTGATTCTCTGATGTCTGCTCATAAAATTCGTCCAGCAATTCTGCTCCGCTGCATTCCCTTGACTGCCAATCCAAGACATACACCGGATAATCTTTGAGTTCTTCTATATTTAACGGAAGGACGGATAATTCCTGTCTGATTGCATCCGGATCGGTTTTCCCTTTCAAATTTTCCAAGCTGAAATCTTCCGATAAATCAACCGGTTCTGACTGCTCATTTAATACTGCTGTAGTCGTTATGGTATTAGGTATCATCTCCTCGGTAACTTCTGAAGTATTCTGTTCCGGTGCGTTCTGCCCACAACTTACCATGCTTAACATAATTACTAATAATGCTAAACACCTCATCTTTGCTTTGTACATACTCTTCCTGAATTCTCCTCCCACAAGATTTTTCAAAAGCGTTTTACACAATCGATTTTTTAAATTTGTAACTCTTTTTATGTTACAAATTTAAAATACCATATTTTTATCACAATTTCATTAACTGATGCTAAATCTTTTGATATTTTCAATTATTGTGTTGCAATCATCTCTTTCTCAATATATGAAAAAGCACCCTAACATGTTTTGGCTAAAGTTCTCATCTTTACATTCCCATTTCTTCTATCTCTTTAAGCATAAATTCTTCTAATTTCTTCTTATCTGGCAAATGCAGCATGTAAGTTGAAACAAATAATTGATTATCCATACCTGATAATGCATATTCTACCATTTGCGACCCTTTATCTGTGCAAAGAAGTATTCCTACAGGCGGATTATCACCTTCATTCATTTCATTTTTCTTATAATAACCTACATAAGCATTGAGCTGTCCTAAATCTTCATGCTTAAATTCATCATTTTTAAGTTCAATAATGACATTACAATGTAAAATACGATTATAAAAAACAAGATCAATAAAATAATACTTATCATCTATTACAATTCGCTTTTGCCTAGCTTCAAAACAAAATCCTTCACCAAGTTCAAGCATAAACTCCTGCAAATGATCCATAAGTGCTTGTTCCAAATCCGATTCAGACACTGCATCTTTCGCAGCCAGCCCTTACATAAAGATTTGTCTTTATCTGTCTACGAAGTTCTCTCACACTCCAGTTGCACTTCATGCATTCTGTTTCATAAAAAAATCTTTCAAAAGCATCTGTCAGTCCCATAATCTCACGTATATGTGAAAACGATAAATTATTGACCAAAACATCTGGATCTGTAACAAATTGGTTCGACGCTGTCGAACTTTTTCCAAAATCTAATAATTCAAATTTGCTCGACACCGTCGAACCAATTTGAGGATATACTTTATAAAATTGTCTACAAGCCTTAAAAAGAGTTGCGTTCATTCCTTTTTGATTAATTTGATTTTCCAAATTTTTCAAAAGATGTGAACCATATTCGGCTCTGTCGCTACCATCTTGTTCATATTCGACTATATAATATCCAATTACCCAATTTCTCAATGTCATAAGCTGATTCACGGCGCTTTTCGCCGCCGAACTTGCTTTATCATTTATCTGTATAATGCTATCTGCCAGCAGTTGAAATTCCATCGACTAACCTCCGATACCTTATCTTACAGCTACTATAGATTTTCATAGACACAGTATAACATAGGTTCTGTGTCCACGCGATTCTTTTCACCTCACGATTACTAAACTATCTGCATATATCATCAGGCAGTTCACTATTTATGGATATTAATTTTGTTCGGCGCCGTATTAATCATTATCCCATTATCTTTTCGTATCTTTGACTGTTCAAGGTAGGAATCTCTCTTAATTTCCGCAGCGTCGCTCCTTATTTTTGTGCATTGCACGGTTTTTGGTAATAATATTTTACCCAATCATTACTTTAACTTAAAGTATGCCAATTAAGCTCAAATAAATCACTCTCAAATAGCTTTTCTTTCCAATCATTATACTCTCCTTCATCTAAACGAAGAGAGTCTTCATAAAATCGCACAAAGTATATTTTTTTATCACCATCTTTATCATCTTTAAACGGAAAATTATCCTTGTATTCCCGGCATGCGTTTAAATCTAACTCTTCAACACTGGCAATACATTCGTACATATTTTCCATTTCATTATACCGATATACTTCATACGGCCAAAAGTCATCATTATATGTATATCCCGAATGTGATGCCGGAGCATATATCAATCCATTTTCATAAAATCTACATCCATAATAGTAATCAAATAATAATTCTAACTCTTCTTTTTTCTCAGAAAATCGGTAAATATATTGTGCACTGTCCGAATTGCACGTTCCTTCAATTCCTATCAATAGTTCATCTATACCATCATCATTTATGTCATATATCACGAATTCATTGGGATATGCCAGCTCTTTTTGTTTTTCAAAACCAGTACCATTATCAACATAACAATAATCTCCGTTTGGCAAATATCCCGTATTTTCCAGTTCTTCGACCGCGTTTAAATAAATTTGATTTATTTCAGTATGATTCCCTATCTCAATCACATAATCATAACTATAGGTGTGCACATACAACCGGTCATCCTTCTCTGCCATGAGGTCCGGCATCTTTTTCAGAGACAGGCGGTCGATCACCTCTCCGGTATTTTTATCCAGCTGATAGAGATAATCGTCCTCTGCGGTAAAGCCATAGCCGCAGAAGATCACGTCCCCTTTCACGAGAAAATTCATGCTGTTATAAGTCTGGTCTGCACTTCGCCACAGCAGTTTCTCATTTTCCAGATCATAGGCAAACATAAAGCAGCTGTCCGGCTGCGCATAACCGTTCATTACTGAAGCCCCGTAAAAAATTCCGTTCTCAAGGCAGGCATTATTACCGTTGACGTACCATTTGTCTGTCGGATATTCCAGTACATACAGGCAGTTCTCACCATCGAAAATGCTGAGTTTTCCATCCTCCCACTGATAGGTATACTCCCACTGATAGGTATAATTTTCATCATAGAAGCAGTCCCAGTTTTCTCCGATCATGGGAAGGGAAATGTCTTCCGATGCATTGTACCATTCGTCTGCAAAAGTAATATTGTTATACGTCTCGGAAAGGATTTCCAGGGAATAGGGCTGCGCCGCAGTTCCTTCCGGGTGAAATTCCGAGATTCCAGTGAAATCTATGAGGATCTCTTTCGGTGCAATGGGTGTTTCCCGGGATTCGGACTCTGTGAGAGCTCCGGAGGTCTCTGCCTCATCTATTTTAGTGTCTATATTGGAAATATTTTCGGTTTGTTTCTCCGCTTCGTTGTTCTCCGGTGCATTGGTCTCCCGGGCGCCACATGCCATTAACAGGCAGGCGGACAGTGCAAATGTTGCTAATCTGTATTGTTTTTTCATGATAATCTCCCTTACTGCTTAAAATTCTCACGCATTTCTTACTTTAAATCCGTAACTCTTTTTATATTACGAATTTAAAATATCATATTTTTGTTGCACTTTCATTAACTGTTTCCAATAATTTCATATTAAAATAAACAATTCCGATGTAGCTTATTTCTATTTACCGTCCAGATACCTTTGCATAAAATTTGAGGCGGTAATTCAACGATGATCTATTCGATTTCCGCTGATAATTACCGCCTGAACATCATTATTCTTCTCTGTCAACTCTTTCTGTTAATCAATCGTTTTCATCTTCTTTTGAAATCTGGGGTGCTATTTGACTTTGCGAATCATTATTATGCTGCAGCTCTTGTACATTGCCACTGCTTTGTGCAAATGTTATGGCACTGCCATTTGTTTCATAGGATCGAATGATCTTTATATTCTCGTCTGTCATCTCGGTCAGTTCCACCTCCAATCTCAGTGGATTTTCCCTAATGACGGAGGTAACTACAAATGGTAATTTCCCGGCAACCATATCTGCCGAAATTTTCTCCTGCAATGTTTCTACATATGCCCCTGATGGTGTTCCATCTGAATTTCTGGAATCTAGAATTGTGTTTGCACCGGTCATATTGGGTTCTGCAAATATGATATCATCACTGTTCCGGCCGGTAGTGATCTGTCCGTTTTGCACCCAGATTTTACGAATATCCTGTGCGAAGCTTCCCACTTCCTGTAATTCGCCGTTCCGGTACCGGAACAGAAAGCTCTCGTACTGCCCCTGCTCATCTTTTCTGGTAAGGGCTAACAATATCTGTCTGCCGTCCGGGCTGAAGGCATAGATGCTGTTCCCCAGATTCTGTGCCGTCCGCATCTCGCCACTCGTCGTGTTGACCGTAAAAACATACTGATCCAGCGGAGAATGATCCGGCGTATTCAGTGCCTGCGCCATCCTGGAACGAAGCGTGATCCGGTCTGCGGTTCCGTCTCCGTCCAAATCAAGCAGCGCATAGGTCTCCTGTGCCGCACGCTCGGACACATCATAGACAACTCCTACTTTTGTCAGGATTTCCTGCCTCTGTGCGGCTGCATAGGCATCTGTCTCCTCTGCGGTCAGTTCCGCTGCTGTTTTCCCGTTCCATACCGGCCTTACAGACAGGATCGGCAGCTTCAGCTGTTCGCTGCCATCACTATTTTCGAAGATCCAGTAACCGTCCTCTGCACGAAACGAAGCCTTGTCGAAATCCTGCGCCTCCGACGGCAGCTTCCAGTCCGTGACCCCGTTTTCTCCGGTCTGTCCCGAAGTATCATATTCCCGGATCGTGTCGATCCAGATGTCCAAGTCGCCATCCTGATAGTCAGAGGATGCCAGGTAGTACAAGCGCACGCTCTCTATCTCATCCCGGTAACAATCTAAATAGTCACACTGATCCGAAGTATTGAAGAGTCTCCGATCCTGATATACGCATGACCAGTGGGATGCTGCATATCCCGGCGCAATATACCCCGGTACGACACAATCCAGTCCGGCATCACTCCCGGTTGCCACATAGATGCCGTAACTGGACACCTGATAAGTAGCATATTGATCTCTAAAAGATCCCTGAGGTACCTGCGTATAATCCCCGGGATGGGCTCCCGCCAAAGGATCCTCTTCCACATCCTGCGGTCCATATTCCGCATAGACGATTCTTGCCTGATTCTCTCCATCCAACGGACCGTAAGAATGCCGTCCTTTACTGTCGATATCTCCCAGTGACAGCATCCAGATCTGACTGCTCTCCTCGGCGAATACCATGGGAATATCAATATCGGATCCGTCAGCGAAAATATAATGTACGTTTGCCACAGAGCCTTCGCCGGGTCTTGTGGAATCTTTTTGGAAAAATAAATACTGCCTTTCCGCTTCATAGAGCAGTTCCGTCATTTCTCCGCTGCCACCCTCCAGATGCAGCAGTGCTTCCGCCGCTTTTACCGGATCCTTATAAGTCTCGTGGGCTGCGGTATCCCCATCCAGGATCTGTCTGTGCAGTTTTCTCGCCGCAACGCCGTTGTATTCCAGATATTGAATGCCGTCCTGTCCGGCAAAAGACCGGGTATCCTCCAAGGTATCCACATCAAACAACGCACTGAATTCTTCTCTGCTATGAATCCCCTGTTCCAATGCCGCCAGCCATTCGATTTTCCTGCCTTCATCGTCTGAACCGTCCTCTGTGAATTCTCCGGTCGTCACTTCTTCTGTCGCATCGGAAACGTCAGACACATTTGCTGTATCTGCCCCGTTCCCATTTCCTCCGGGGTTGCTGCACAGGCACACCACCAGTACCACGATCACTGCTGCCGCGCCGATCATGACCCAGAACGGCGGCTTGCGATAATCCAGTACATGACGAATACGATTCTTCACATGGTCTTCGCCAAAAGAAAGCAGTGCGCAGATGGAACCGCCCCGATAACGCTTCCACTCTCCGCCGGAAGCTTCTTCCAGCAATGTATAGGAATAGATCTTCTTGCTCTCCTCGCCGAGAAGCTTCACAACTTTTTCATCGCAGGACATCTCACAGTCCATATTCATCAGATAAAATGCCAGCCACACCAACGGGTTAAACCAATGCACACAGCAGATCAGCAGCGCTGCCGGTTTGAAAAGGTAATCCCTGCGCTGCAGATGCACTCTCTCGTGGCACAACACGACTTTTCTGCTCTCCGGATCCAGCCCCGAAGAGAGATAGATCACCGGATGGATCAGCCCCATGACGAAGGACAGGTGTCCTCCGTCAATCTCGCAGATTCCCGGTTCCACCTGTCTGACACCGCTGTCAGGTCTGCGGATACGGTGACGCATACGCAGGTAGGAAAAAGTATGATACCCCATAAATCCTGCCATTCCAAGTAACCATGCGATCAACAGGACACGAAACCATGTTTTTCCCATTGTTGCACCGATCCTTTGCAAAGAATCGTCCGCATTATCCCGGTTATCCACCGGGTAACCATCATCCAAGGCATTCGTAACATTACCCGGTGCCTGAATTCCGCCGACACCGTCATCTCCAATTTCATTCATGCCTTCTACGTTTCCATCCTGTCCCGGCACAGGTGCAGAACCTTCCCCATTTCCGGCTGCTCCTAAAGTCCCGCCATTCAGATTTTCCGTGTTATCCGCCCCGGACAGCACTGCATCCACAGTATTGTCTCCAATGAGGCTGCCATTATAAACTCCCTCATTGTCAACTGATCCGGCACTGTTCCCGGCAGCCAACTGTGCAGAGGTTGTCGCCGTCCCTACGGTCAACAGACGCTCCGGGATCAGACTGATCCTGGTCCCCGGCAGCACCGGACAACATAACCGCACAAATACGATTCCCCACAGCAGATAGGAACACCATTTCGGGGCTTTTTTCAGTAAAAATCTGGCCAGTATCACCAACAAAATACAATAGCTTCCCACCAGACTGAGACGCCATATACTGTCAAACAAACGATAGATACCTTCCACCATAAAGTCCCTCCTATGTTCTCTGCTTCCCTATCCGCGGAAGCTCCGCTCTCTGTCATCCCTGTTCTGTAACGCTCCGAAGCTCACTAATTTTCCGTCCCGGCAGCTTAGGCTTGCGCAATCGCCTTCCTGCAATTCTCCGTAGATTCTGTCGGAAACTTCCAAGGTGATCTGTTCGCCCTCTTTTTCCAGATTTTCAAAAATGACAGTCTTGACGTTTTCCGCCTCGGTTACTCCGGAATTTACCGTGCCGTTTGCCAGATATACCGGCTGATTCACAGCGGTAGCCTGTCTCTTGCTGAAGACTTTTGCGCGATTCACCGTATGATATCCCCGTTGCCTGTTCCGTAAGCTCCGCACCAGGAGGTACAGAAGATATCCCAGAATTGCCGCTGCGAACAGGACTGTCAATATGTTTTCCACCGGACTGAAACTTAACTGCTGCATCATAAGCACAACCTCCCCATTTTTCATTATTTATCTCATTTCACAGTATCCTTTATGATATCCTTGTATACTTCCAACAGCCACCAGGAAAACGCCTGTGATTGTTTTGCTGCATTGTCGATCATGCCATCTGCAGTTGCTTTATCCTCAGCCGGTACTACCAGCAGGAACTCTTCCTCTTCTATTCTTACTCCACATAATACGTTTTTTAGATCTTTTGAGATAAGGAACATATTACCGGATGTATCTCCATCGGTAGTTGTGATGCAGGAATACGATGGTTCCGCTTTTACGAAAAGTGTCGTAAATCCCATTTCCTCATCACCAAAAATCTTTTCTCCATCCAGCCATACATTTCCCTGAATATAATCCTCCTGATTTTTCCAGATAAAATGTGCCTTTTTCGCATGAATCTCTACCGGAACCTGTTGATAAAATTGCGGATTTACCAAACCGACTAACATGCCACTGCCAACATAATCATATGTTTCCTCTTTCGGAGTATCATAATATCGCAATCCGTAATCTCCGAGACACAGCAGGACTACAGCAACTATAACGATCAGAAAAATTACGATTCCTTTGTTCTTTTTACTCCAATGCATGATCTGTATCTCCTTTTCACACTTTACCCTGCAAAATATAAACCGCTGAAATAATCACTGTAATCCTTACCATCCTGTAACCGAAACCATCCCTTCACACCATCCGTAATCTCGATACAGATCCAGTCCTGTGTTGCATCCAGCTTTGTCATGCGTACTTTGCTTCCTTTGGGCAGCACAAAGGTCTCATCCCCGTCCGGTGTACGGTAGAGCGTTATATCCTGCCGCAGTTCCACTTCATCCCAGGCACTTAATACATATTCCTCCTGCGGCACTTCCCGGAGCTTTCCGTTCGATGTTACCTGATAGATTCTCTGAATGTAATCGTTCTGCACCGCAAAATAGGGTTCGGTGATAACCATCTGTCCATCCTGTATCCATGCCTTTCGCAGATCCTGTGCGAGCCGGTCTGTTTCCACCGGTTTTCCGTCTTCATAATGATAGATTCGGGTCAGTGGATCTGCGCTTTCGCCGTCATCATACAATGCGATCAGGAGCTGTTCCCCATCCGGGCTGAAAGCGAAGATGGAATTGCTCATATTTCCCGTGCTGTCCGGAATCTCAATCGTCTGTCCGTCTATCTCCAACACTGCATCCCGCAGGTCATAGCAATTCATCTGACCCAGTCCCAAATTTACACAAATCTTATATTCCTCGAAAGAATATCCCGTTACCGGCTCCGCAGGATGCAGAGAAATCTTCTCCGGCACACCATCGCCATCCAGATCCAGCTGCGCCGATGTCTCAGTTTCTGTCCGCTCCGATACATCAAATACCACACCCGGATAGGCCAGAATGTCTGCTCTTTCGATGTGCTGGCTATCCGCCCCGCTAAGTGCAAACCGCATACTTATGGATGGATTACTATTGTAAATGTCATAATATCCGTCATGAACATGAAGCGTCGTGCCGCTGTTGAGCTGCAAATTCACCGGCAGAACCGTATCGGTGACAGTATGGGTACTCATGTCAAACTCCCGAAGTACCCTCGGCATCCACTCATCCGTCATAAGATGCGCCTCATCGGGATCTGTCAGATAATAGACCTTGCCGCCGCTCCATTCCGTCACATCCGGCAGATCTTTTTGCAGCTGTGTATAGGCATCCGATGTGTCATATGCGCCCCGCTCACAGGTAACGTCATACCAGCCCGTTTCCATGATGCGTTCCGCTTGAATGCAGCGAAATACACTGCCGGACGTTCCCCAAAGTTCACTCATGGTATAGATCCCGTAATTTGAAATCTGTACATGCGGGTAATAGGCCGAATAACTGCCGGCATCCACAGGATACCAGTCCATCCAGCCCCAGTAGACCGCTCTGTCCGGTTGTCGGAGTTCGTACTCCCCATAGACCATTCTGGTACAGATATCACCGGTGAGCGGACCATATCCCGAGTCCTCCGCACTGCCCGGATCTCCAAAGGATAAGAGCCACAGCTGCGTCATCTCCTCCGCCATGACCATGGGAATATCTACAGCAGATCCATCCGCAAAAGTATAATGTACATTCACCACAGAGCCTTCTCCCGGCCGGTCAGAGTCCTCCCGATAATAAGGATATTGCCGCCCTGCCGGATACAGCGTCTCGGTCACGGCTCCGCTTCCATCACCCAGGTGCAACAGTGACACCGCTGCCGTTACCGGATCTGTATATTTTCTATAAGTCTCGGATGCAGGTTCCTCCGCCAGTGCTTTGAATATCGCATACGCGGCATTCGTATTGTTTTCACGAACCAGCAGATCATAAGCCACTTGATCCGCTGCAAAGGAATGCTTTTCTTCGATTGCTTCCACATCAAAAACAGCGGCAAAATCTTCTCTGCTATGAATCGTTACCTTTGCAAAATCTTCCGGTGTCTTGATGCTGTCCGGAAACTGCGCAATATTTCCACTCGTCTCCGCATTGCTGTCTACATCCATTTCTGCTCCTGCGCTGTCGTCTGTATCTGCACGATCCGCCGTGCCTGCCCCGTTCCCATTTCCTCCGGGGTTGCTGCACAGGCACACCACCAGTACCACGATCACTGCTGCCGCGCCGATCATGACCCAGAACGGCGGCTTGCGATAATCCAGTACATGACGAATACGATTCTTCACATGGTCTTCGCCAAAAGAAAGCAGTGCGCAGATGGAACCGCCCCGATAACGCTTCCACTCTCCGCCGGAAGCTTCTTCCAGCAATGTATAGGAATAGATCTTCTTGCTCTCCTCGCCGAGAAGCTTCACAACTTTTTCATCGCAGGACATCTCACAGTCCATATTCATCAGATAAAATGCCAGCCACACCAACGGGTTAAACCAGTGCACACAGCAGATCAGCAGAGCTGCCGGTTTGAAGAGATAATCCCTGCGCTGCAAATGCACTCTCTCGTGGCACAGCACAACGTTTCTGCTCTCGGGATCTAAGCCCGAAGACAGATAGATCACCGGATGCACCAGTCCCATGACAAAGGACAGATGCCCACCGTCGATTTCGCAGATCCCCGGTTCCACCTGTCTGACACCGCTGTCAGGTCGGTGAATCCGGTTACGCATACGCAGGTAAGAATAAGCATGATATCCCAGGAAGCCAAGCATTCCTGCCAACCATACCATGGATAATACACGGAACCACACCGGGTATGTCCATGCGCGGGCGTCAGTACCCGTTCCGGCAGATGTTTCCGAAATCACTGCATCTGTTCCACTGGCTGCTACCTCTGCAACCGTAGCTCCACTTTCTGTTCTCGCAGTTCCCAGGGAAAAATCCTGCGTGCCGTCAGCATTCATGACAGTATTGTCATTTCCCACAACCATCGTTTTTTCTGCCGTCTGGCTGTCCGGTACTTCCTCTGCATCGTACTCCCGCCGCAGGACATCTCCGATGTCCTTCGTATCGTTGGCCTCTGCATAACCATGACTGCCCGGACCGACTGTCTGCTGCCCGGACGTCATCTCTGTCCCCACAGACAGCAATTTGTCCGGAATCAGACTGATTCCTGTCTCCGGTAGTATCGGACAGCACAACCGCACAAACACGATTCCCCATAACAGATAGGAGCACCATTTTGGTGCTTTTTGCAACAAAAGTCTGGCGAGGATCACCAGCAGCACGCAGTATCCTCCCACCAGACTTAAGTTCCATACACCGTCAAATATTCTGTAGATATTCTCACCCATAAGCCCCTCCTGTCCTGCCCCCCGGCAAGGCATAGTCGATGTTTCATAGACTCTTTGTAATTATAGTCTACATTCTACCGACCCGTCTGTCAAGTAAGAAATCTGATTCCTTTAAAGTTGAAAACGGATGTACTCCCGGTATTTCTGAGCACTCCCCGCGCCCTCTGTTTTCCGGAAGACATCGTACACCATCCGGTACTCTCCCGGCTCCAATACTCCGTAAAGCCAGTCCCATTTGTAAAAGTTTGAGACTTCCTCCCCGCAGCCCACCGTATGACCTATCATCGTAAATCCGTAATCGTCTATGATCGTCTCCGCATCCTGCCATTCTCCTTCGATCCTGCGCTGTAGAATATAGGCATCTCCATAGGTCACCTCTGTCCCGGCATCCTCATCCTCCCGCCGGATGACAATACTGGCGCCTATATTGGAAATATCCCGCAGGGTCACAGTCACACCCGCCTCAGGGTCATAAATCGTTTCTGCCTGATTCTGTTGTCCCTCTTCTTCCGGATTCCAGTCACTTACTGTCAGCTCCGGCTCTTCTTCCGAGCGCAATACCTCCGCATGCATTTCAAAATCCAGCACGCAGTCTCTATGGATTTCCTCTGTCTCCCCGGTAGTCCTGGAAGTGCCAGTCCCCCGGAACGAGATCACTGTCTTTCCATCTCCTATGGTCACATCCGAAGTGACATACAACGGTTTCTGATACTGTTCACTGATCCACACAAAAACCTCATTGGTTGCTTCCCAATACTGCTGCAGTTCCTCACCATACTGCTTCGCATACCCCTGTCCGATGTGGGATCTGCTGCGAATGAAGCAGATTCCCGCACCTCTCTTTCCCGTGCTTACTTCTGCACCGCTTCCATCAGACGCTCCTGCCAGTCATAGAAAGCCTGGCCGTCCACCAGGCAGCGTTCGTCCTCACCTATCCATAATCCCTGTTCTTCCGATGCGTAGCGAAAGGTCCTTGTCTCACCGTCTGCATAGACAAACTGAAAATATCCCACACCTTTCACCATCTCTTCCGGCGGGATCGGATCTGACGTCACTTTTCCGGAAAGTTGTATAAATTCCTGCCACAGCTGCTCTACGGTATCGACATCTTCCACATAATCGTAATCCTCCGCACAGAAGCTGCATCCAATCTTCTGAGGGCATTCCTCCGGCAAAAAAGCCGCGCAGAATGCTGTCTTTGCTTCATTCTCCAGCATTCCCGGATACCATATATCCGCTATGGCATAGGCTTCTTCCGGTGTTGCCGCCGGATATAAAACATAGCTGGCGAGATTCTCTACGGATATCATCCCTTTTTCCACATTCTGTACCGCCTGATAAATCGCTACGGTAGTCTGAGCATCCGGGGTTCCGATCCAGCCAGCCCCTCTTCCCTCCTTCAGAAATCCTCTGCTTGCTCCATAGGTAAAGAAATAATTCTGCGGTTCCTCTCCCTCTCCAACGAAAGATATCTGCCCATGGAAAGTGCTGCCGTGGATCCAGGGCAGTACCCGGTAATAATAGGTTCCGTTGACGCTCACTTGTACCTCTTCCTGCTTTCCGAAAGCGTTCTCCTTCGGCATCTGTATCCCCGGCACCGTGAAATCCACCGTTTTGCGGAATTCGATGAGATTCAGCAGAAGTAACACTACCACCAATACGATTGCACTGAGAAAAATGGTTGCTTTTACGTTAATCTTCTTCATAAGCCCCTCCTTTGTTTCCCTTCTATCTATATTGACGACTTTTATACTCCGTTTGTTACAAACAGCATAACAAAATTTCACCCCTGAATCTACTACTTTTTCACCCAAGCGACCGCTTTCTGTTATTTCTGGTCTTTTTATAATATAACCACTGTAAATGCACAATTGAGCAGATGGAAACTTAACAGTCTGGAACTATAAAACTGGCGGCATCGTTTTCCCGGTGTCGCCAGTTTATTGTCACTCTATTTTACAAGTGGCTCATAATAGAGCACTGTCTTCTCAGGATCTTTTCCGCTGATATCCACGCCGTCCGCCGTCGTTCCCTGGAAGCCGTCGGATGCGCCGATATAGAGAATGCGACCGTCCGGTACGAGGACCGCACAGGTACCTTCCGTACCGCAGGGCATCTCCCAATTCTCCTGCACTCTGGTGAATTCCGTCTCACCCAGACGATAGGTGTCCACGCCGTTGTATCCCCATAGGATAAAATCTGCCGTCTCACTCACACCTGCTGCCACCATTTTCCACGGGTAGATCGTATCAGCACTGCAAATAACATTCTCACCTCCAGCCACCGGAACAAACCTGAGGCTTTCCGGGTCTACTGACACTAATGTCATAGCCATATCTCCTGCTGTCGTATTGCCCACTGCCTGTGCAGCCGCATAGACTTTGCCGTCCTTGCCCTGTCCTAATGCTCCGGCACCTTGTACGGCATAGCTGTCGTCATCCGCCACGGTTCCGATCAGCTCACCTTCCGCAGAATAGATCCGCACATAACTGCCGTCCTCCTGCATCCGCATCCGCATATATAATCTGCCCTGGGCATCTGTTGCCATACTATCAACGATATTCCATTCCCGCTCTCCTACGGTAAAACTGTTCAGAAGCTTTCCCTCCGGACTGATATGGTAGATCACAGGCAGCCGGCCATGTTCCGCTCCCGGAGATGCCAGTCCGCGTAATGCCGCATAGACACTTCCGTCCGGTGCGATGCACAGGCTATACACCTCGCCGTCCTCATCGAAATCATCATAAAACTTTTCCGGGGTCCCGCTGCCGTAAGTCAGATATTCCACCCGTGCTTTCCCTTCCATGGTGAACCCACCGACATACAGCCCCTGTTCTGCCGCCACAGCACACCGGATACTGAGTTCTCCCGCATAGGCAATCTGCCATTCCTGTGCTGCAGTGTCTGCCCCCGGGACTACACTTGCCTCTCCTGCGCCCTGTGTCTGTTGCGATCCGCTCTCCTGTGACATATCACCCGGTAATGCACTATCTTCCGTCTTCACATATTCATAGTCGCCCGCCTCGATCTCTTCTGTGATTTTCGCCAGACTATAATCTCTCTTCTCACGGAAATCGATCAGCTCCAACAGTTCCTCCTCCGTCATTTCCTCTTCCGGCAGGAAAAATGTACTCCGCGCTGCATAGAAAGCCACGCCCTTTTTGTATTTTTCAGGACTATCAAGCATGGCAAGTTCCTTTTGTGGGAAATATCCTTCCTCCAGATAGGCCTGCCTCAGTTCTTCCAGCCTGTTTTTTTCGCCGTCCGTAAGCGGTCTGCTGTAGCTATCCGCTGCAACATCTGCCTCCTGCAACCCGGAAAAATATGTTTCCAGTTTTTCATGATTCATGCTCTCCATCCGCGCCCGGTACAATCCCGATGCCGTCACGGTAACGGAGGCCAGAAGCAGACAGGCTGCTGCCGGGATCACGATTCGTCTAAAGCCATAATGGCATACCGTTTGATTCACTCTCTTTCCATCCGTGTTTTTGCTGTCCTTCTTCTCTGTTTCCAGTCCGTCCAAAATATTTTCCACTTTCGCATCCAGAGACTCCGGCACTGCCATCCGTTCCGCCTCCGCCATTTTTCTTATTTTTCTGTCTATAAAATCATCTCTCATATAAGCCGCTCCCTTAACTGCTCCTTCGCCCGGTACAATCTCGATTTTACGGTTCCCTGCCTGCATTCCAGTATCCTGCTGATCTCCGGGATCGTGCACCGTTCATAATAAAACAGTACGATCACATCCCGGTATCCACCATCCAGCTGCATGACAGCATCCCACAGTTCATGGTGTTCGTCATAAAATGCCGGGGACAGATTCTCTTCCCATGCCACCGCACCGGTCCGCTTATTTTGCCGATAAATCTTTTTTGCTTCATTTGCCGTGATCTGTAAGATCCAGTTTTTAAAGCTGTCCGGATCCCGCAGCGTCCTTAACTTTTCATAGGCATGCAGTACCGCTTCGCTGACAGCGTCCTCCGCATCCATACTGTTATTCAGAATAGAATATGCCAGTCGGTACATATGCAGGGTATAGCCCCGCACTTCCCGCACAAATTCCTCTTTTGTCATAACTGACAAAGTAACACCTCCTTCTCTTCGCCGGCTTCATACTATATGAGTCGCCGGACGGTAAAAAGGTTCCTGTATTTTAAAAAAAGGCACCGGATGTTCCGATGCCTTTAAATCCAATATACTCTATAACTCTTTGAATTTGTATTTTCCTTTTCCATGCCCGGATACCGGTTCGATTACATCAGCCTGTACCATATTGGATATTATTTTAGAAGCGCCTGAACTTTTCAGCCCAAGCAATTCCATAACCTCTCCTCTGCCAAAAAACTGACGATCTCCGAATTTTTCATATAATACACGGATATGCATAATTGTTTTTGTTGAAAAATTCAGCATTTTTTTAGCCAATCTTGTTTCAATGTCCACTTTTGATGTTTCAATGTCCATTTTTTGAGTTCCAATGTCCACTTTTGTATCCTTTAAAAGTCCACTGATATGCATATTTCGATTGTGCAGCTCGTTGTGTTCATTTAAAAGCATATTTCTGAGGAAGAGTTCCAAATATTCCGTTGTCTCATGAATTCCTTTTTGTAAATTCGTATAATTGGCTCTGACAAGTGCATTTCTGAAATACCATGCATTTTCCGCAAAAATGTCATTTGTTGCCAAAAAAACAAGTGTTCTCAAATATTTTATGAAAAAAACCGCTGTGGTTCTTGTGTTTCCCTCACCAAAAATGTGAATTTGCCAAAGCCTTGATACAAACAAAGCCAGATGATGAATGCTCTCTTCTATCGAAAGTCCTTTATAACTAAAAGCTTTTTCCTGCGAAAAATCATATTCCAACGTAGCACGCAGTTCTGAAGCACTCCCATATATGACCGTTGCGCCATCAAGCACCCATTCTTTCTTCGTAATATTATAATCTCTTATTTTTCCGGCATGCTTATATATTCCACGAAAAAGCTTACGATGAATAGCTATATACTCATTCGGTGAAAAGGAAAACGCCGTTTCGGAAAGGAGCTCCGCAATACGGCTGGAAACTTTATCTGCTTCTTCCGTGCGTTCATTATCTGATACACGGACAGGTCTCTCATTGTAATAGCTTTCTATAAGACTCTGTGCCTCTTTTAGCGTGATCTTACCTTCAATATTTTGAATTGCAGTGTCAATCAGATATTGCGAGGGTTTCAGACCATCTACTGCCTGAAGTCCAACCGCCGTGCTCCACACATACCCTTTTGTTGCTTTATTCGGTTCGGATTCTCTCAGATATTCTTTAAATGGGTCTTTGTCCATATTCATTTCCCCGCTATATATCACTATCTTAGTTTTCCTGCTACTATTTTTATTATATCTTAAAATAACGATAAACCAAAACATTTTTGTAGAGATTTTTGCGGAAATCAAAAATATTTTACCTGTAGATTTTTTCTTGACCCTCGAGTTAGTCTATGCTAATATAACAATTGTTATGGAGACAGATCGTAAGAAAATCACGGAAGAAAACTTAATCCGCTGCGGCAGGGAAGAATTTCTGGAAAAAGGCTACGCCGGGGCGAACCTCCGGGATATCTGCAAACGGGCCGGAGTTACTACCGGGGCTTTTTATTTCTCTTTTACGAATAAGGAGGCACTGCTGGGGGCAATTCTGGATCCCCTGATTGCCGAATATCAGAAAATGATGTATGAAATTACCAAAAGAGAACAGGAACATCCTGAGACCGCAGAGCAGAATGAACGTGAAATCATGGAATACATCTGTGCGCACAGGCAGGAATGTGAACTGGTCCTGGAGAAATGCTCCGGCAGCAAATACGAGTCCTTCCGGGATGTCGTCTTCAACAATATGTTCACGGCCTTTCAGGGCTATTACGAAAAACAACTGGGCTATGTGCCCGATAAGGAATTGTTACGAATCCTTGCATCCATGAGGTTACATGGATTTCTGGAATTGATCAAGGGAGATTATGATATGGAACACCGTCTGTTCCTGACGAAAGCCATCGGCATTCACGCCGATGCCGGAACGCAGGGTTTAATTGCATATTTCAAGAGTAAGAAGGATGCTCACCGTTAATGCGGTGGGCATTTTCTTTTATAAAAAATAACAAATATAACTTTTGTTATATTCGGAAAAGGAGATTAGTTATGAACAAAAACGTGAACTACGGAAACTGGGTACCCGAAAAAATGTTGGCGCTGTGCTATGCCGCTGCTGCCGTGCTCGGCATTGCCGCCTGCGTGACCGGACCGGTGATGCATCTTGCCATTCCGACATGGATTCTGGGCATCCTTGCCGCAATCTGCCTGATCTATGGCATCTACATGCACATCTGTCATGAATTATTTGCCTTTGGAAAAGGCAACATGATGGCAAAAGTCCATCAGCACCTCGTAGATCATCTGGAATGGGACGGCGAGGGTACGCTTCTCGACATCGGCTGTGGTGCTGCTGCCCTGACGATCCGCTGCGCTAAGGCTTTCCCCAAGGCAAAGCTCGTCGGCATGGACTACTGGGGTGCCGAGTGGAACTATGCCAAGGAGCAGTGTGAAGCCAATGCGAAAGCCGAGGGCGTTGCCGACAGGATCACCTTCCACAAAGGAGATGCCGCCCACCTGGAAGATCCTGATGAGACCTTCGATGCCGCTGTCAGCAATTTTGTCTTCCACGAAGTCCGTTCTGCCAAGGATAAACGGGATGTGGTCAGAGAAGCTCTGCGCATAGTCAAAAAGGGCGGTGCCTTCTCCTTTCAGGACATGTTCTCCCAGAAAGCACTCTACGGTGACATGGAAGAATTTGTCGAAGAGTTAAAAAAAGAAGGAATCACAGAAATTCACTACATCGGCAATCTTGAGAAGAAACTGGATTTTATCCCCGGATATGCCGCTGCTCCCTGGATGATCTCCGGCATGGGAATCCTGTACGGGCGGAAATAATCATTCCACTCGCTGAAATTCCCGCCAAAAAGCAATCGTTTCCTGCAGATCTGCTTCATCCTCAAAAAGTTCCATCTGCTTCGCCACTTCAATTGCAAAATCCACATATCCGTTTGCTCTTGAAGTGGTGATTCGGTGGGAAGTCACTACATCTTTTTCGCAGGAATGTATCGACTCTGCATCTTCTAGCAGCCCGGCATGCTCCAACACATCAACACCTGCACAGATAGCAGCGATCCGACCATTAGAATCGTGAACATTTTTCAAATATTCCCATACCTCCGGAGTATCAATCTGCGTAATATCTCCTCCCGGAATAATCAACAGTTCCACATCTCCCGGATTTACGTGATCCAACCGATCCTCTGCCTCAATCCGGTATCCTTCCGTTGCCATGACAGGATTTCCCTCCGGAGATACAAAAATCATTTCTTTTCCCGTCACCTTTAGAAAATAATTCAGAATCACAATCTCGTAAATACAGCTTGTATCATACAGTAACACCATAGTCTTCATTTGCTCAGCCCTCATATAATCATTTTCAAATAAACATTGTCATGTAAAGAGGAATATACATGATTTCATCCTGATATTTAAGATCCTTCGTATACACAATATATTTGTCCTGCATTTTCATCTGATATTTTTTCCCCAGATAATCAAAGGATTTATGTGATGTATATCCCGAAGATTTTACCTCTATCGGACAAATTTTTTTCTTTTTCACTGCAAGAAAATCAATTTCATATTTTTGTTCTTTTATTGCACCGTCTGGGAGATATTGATATTCATGAAAATACAAATCATGGCCGGCTGCCTTTAGCATCTGTGCCACAATGTTTTCCATAATCATTCCCTGATTGATTCCCAGATTATCAAATATGAGTGCTTTGTACAGATCTTCCTCTGTATCTTCTCTATTTCTCATGATCTGTGTCACGAGAAGTCCTGTATCCCCCATATAAAGCTTAAAATTGCTCCGGTCTGCAAACAATTCCAACGCTACTTCAGGCTTTGTCACATTGATACATTCATTTCCAATCATGGCTTCCGCAATAAAGCTCACCGCATCGACATAATTTTGGTATCTCGCATTTTTGTCTATCAGCGAAAACCGAAAGTGTGAATTTTTATTCTCCAACTGCTCCGGAATCGTCTTAAAGATTACTGAGGCTTTTTCTCGATTCTCTGTATCATATTTTGCCAGATCTTCCTCATACAAGCTTAATATATTTCTCTTTATAAAATCAATCTGTGCAAAAGTTTTCCCTTCCACAAAAGCATTTACAGCCTGTGGCATTCCTCCCACTACCATATAAGTGCGGAATTTCTGCATGATTTTTCTGTGAATGGCATCTCCCAGCGGTTTCCTGTGTTGAAAAGCACTCTGCATCGCTTCAAAAGTAACATTATCACCCGTTGCCCATAAATACTCTTCAAAATCCATGGGATACATTTTGATTCGGTATTCCTCCGATGGAATCAATATATCGGTAACATTCTTGCGTATGGATATCAAGGATCCTGTTTCTATATATTCATATCTGCCATCCGCCACAAGATATTTGATTGCCTGACGCGCCTGCGGAAACAGCTGTACTTCATCAAATATAATTACACAATGATCCCCCTTCAGGCTTCTTCCTTTTAGTAAAAAAAGGTTTCTGAAAAAGGTCTCCAAGTCATTCATGTTCTCCAGGAAATTGTTTTTGACATTTTTTCCTTCTTTTGCAAAATCCAATATCATATAATCATCATATTCGTTTTTAGCAAATTCTTCTACGATTGTACTTTTCCCTATTCGTCTGGCACCTTCCAGCAAAACAGCGGAAGAACCTCCGGAAAGTTCTTTCCATTGTTTTAATTTATCATATATTTTTCTTTTAAATACCATGTTTTTATATCCTCTTAATAACTTTTAACGTTTTCTACGCTCATTATTTCACGATTCGCATCTTCGATGCTCTACGCTGCTTCGCAGCTATCGTGAACAAATTCGTCGTTCGTCAATCACGCAAGCGTGTTGACTCTCTTGCACTCATTATATCACGAAAATCAAAAATGTATGTATACTATTTTCACGAAAATCAAAAATGTTTTTGTATAGTTTTTCACGAAATCCAAAAATGTTTTCACGTGGTTTTTCACGAAAATCAAAAATGTTTTTATATAAAACCATCCCGGACACTGTGTCTGTCTCACAAGCACAGTGTCCGGGATGTCAAATTTCTTCTTATATGTCCACCCTATAATGTAATATTGATCACCGGCACAGGCGCCGCCGGTACGCCTACGCCGGCAACATCTGCGGAAAATGAAGTCCCTGTCATGCCGGAGGAAACCGCTCCTGCATTCCCGGTGGGAATGACCACGTTGTCTTTCATTTTCTCCAGGTGGTTGAAAACTGCTTTCAGGTACTCCGCATCGGCCTTGACGATGTCTTTCATCTCTTTGTTGCGGTGTTTGATCTTCATCATCTTGAGGTCTGCGGGATCCATCTCCCTGTTCACAGAGACCGCAGTATCTGATATTCCATCCAGCCCCATCTCTTCCATCAGGTCACGTAAGCTATCGGACATTTCCTGCATCATCTCAGAGGTGAAATCGCTCATTTCCGACATAAAGTCTCCTGCCTGCGCATAGAATGCATCCATGCCAAGAGCAATATAGTCAGATGTATCATAGCTATTGCCTGCATACTCATATGCGGAGAGGTCCCTTGACATTTCATCCTCAGAACTTTCCGTAGACATTTCTTCCGCATTCTGCACATTTTTCGCTTCTGCATCCTGCGCATCTTTCGTTTCTTCTTCGCTGATCCAGTCTCCCTGGCAGATTCCGTCGGCGGCCTTCACCATTTCCTCTTCTTCGAGATGTTTTGCTTTCTTCTTCGCCACACGTTCCATAGCCTGTGCATGAGCGATTGCTGCGTCGATCTCTTCACTGTCACTGTCACTGTTCTGCTTCTGACACTTCAGGCGCATGATCTCTCTTCTAGCCTGCCCGGCTGCCTGCTTTGCCGCCTGGGACGTCTTGCTCCGCAGTATCTTCGACGAGATATTTTTGAACTGGTACTTCAATTTCTTCAGCGCCAGCGTCGTATTTTTCGTCTGCTGCCTCTGATTGCGCAGCGATTCACTGTAGCTTAATGTGCTGGTAACGATAGACTGTCCCCAGCTGTTCGCCGCCTGTGTCTGCGCACTTTGACTGTCTCTGGACAGCATTCTCCGGATGTCGGTGACGGAACTTTTCGTTGCAAACATACTATTGCCGCTCTTCTGCCCGAAAATACCGCTCTGACTATTTTTTGCTCCAAAGATACTCTTCTGATTGTTCTGCGTCTTCCTGCCTCCGGAAAATGCCTGCGGCAAACCGGTATTGCCGCCCCCGTAAACACCTCCGGACTTCCCCATAGAAATCATGCAACCTCACCTTACCCTCTGAAGTCAAAGTTCTGGCCGACCTGCCGTTCGCCTGCGGTCTGCACACTGTCACTCCGTGTGTTGAAATTATAGGTTTCTATCTTAGACAACAGTTCTTCTATGGAACCGGCGCTGATTGTCACCGTATCCTCTGTGCCGGTTTCCTCCTTGTTGTCTGCTATCTTATCCGACTTCTTGTCTTTTAGCCGTTCTTCCTTTTCTTTCTTAGCAGCCTTCTTCTCCGCAGCCTTTTTCTCTGTTTTCTTCTGCTCAGCCTTTTTCTCGATCCGGGCCTTCTGCTCGGCGCTGGATTTCTTCAATACTGCAAAAAATGACAATGTTCCGCCATCATTTACCTGCATTCCAAAGCCCTTGACCTGCGCACCGGAACTCTGCAGGCTGGTCTTTAACTGCTGTATCTGTGCAGCGGCACCGCTCAGGATTCCCTCATACTGTTTGCGGAATTTCTCGTCTGTTGCCATCTGTTCGATCTTGTCCTCATCAATGAGAACAACCGTCTTATAGCCATTGGCATATTTTGCAGCATTGGCTTTTGCATTCTCCTTCTGATCTCTGCTGACCAGAATAAAATCATAATTTCCGTACCTCTTCTTCAGCTGCTCATAGTATTTCGCAGCCTTCTCCGACAGCTCCGGCTGACCGATGGTTCTGCCGTAGTCCGCAGTCTTCCCCCTGGTCTGTGCCGTTTCGGACGTCTTTCCCGTACTTGTTGTGCCGGCTGTCTTATCCGGCGTTCCGAATACCTCAGGCTTCTTCGTCTTCGTACTCTTGCTGTAATCACTCTGCGCAGCATACGCACCTATGCTGCCGGTTGCTCCGATTCCCGCCATAATTATTTCCTCCTTGAAAACAACTGCCAAATCCGTTTGTTTACCTGGTTCCTCTAATGAGAATATCGGACAGCTTTTCCGACTTTTTTATACACACCAAAAGGAAATATGCAAAATGTGCAAAAAAACCGCCTTTCTGCGCCTTTGTGGATCAGAAAAACGGTTTTCCTGTAAACTTTATCCTAAATTACTATTGATTCAAATGGTTGATCGTAACATGCAGCTCTCCCAACAGCTTCTTAATGTCCGCACTGGAGGTCGCCATATCTCTTGCTAACTTCTGTACTTCCGTTGCCACCACGGCAAAGCCCTTGCCCTGATCTCCGGCTCTTGCAGCCTCAATCGAAGCATTCAGTGCCAGAATCTGCTGTCTCTTGCTGTAGCCATCGATTTCCTTGGTCTTGTCCGTTGCTTCCTCGATCTGTTCCGCAGCTTTCGTAATGCCACCCTTTAGCTCACCTACCAGATTCTCGTTTTTCCTGTTGACGTAGCTGGCTCTTACGAACATGTTGATCACATCTCCCAGCAGATTTGCCGAAGCGTCGATCTGCTCCCTTGTCTTTACATTTACCTTTTTCAAGGCCTTGATATATTTATCCTCATCAATGCCAAGTTCTCTTGCTGTCTGACGGAACTTCTCCTCATCCGGATTCTCCGGCAGCACCTGTCCTCCGATAATACTGCCCAGCACGGTTCCATCCTCCAGTGTGATCGGAATACCAAAATCCACAAGTCCCGCATGGCAGGGATACACACCATGACCTTCTCTGTCACACTGCTCGCAGCGCTTTTTCCCCTCTGCGCTTCCCCTCGTCAGATCAATACAGAACTCCGTAAAATTATAACAGTCACTGATGTATTTTCCGTCTGCACCCACAGCCACGGTTGCCAGTCCTGTACTGCTTGCCCAGTTCTTCATGATTTGCTCAAATTTGTCCATGTCACAAAAATCCTGAATCTTCATATAACTTCCTACTTTCCCGGTTGTCTTAACCGCTGAACGCATCAAATCCGGGGGCTTTTTGTCCCGGTATTATCTTATATTTGCATAAAAAATTATATCACATTTTTCAATATTTTTCGCCCTTTTTAATATTTTTACAGATATTTTTTTCGACATTATCTGCCTGAATGCAGTATTTTGTATGGCTCTGAATAGTTAACAGAAATACATGAAATGTAGAGCCATCTATAGTATAATTATCTGGATACAAATATTGAAGCAGATCAAGCGAAAAAGGAGGTACCGTTAATTGAGGAAAACGAAGCTATTCATAAAAATAATATGTGTTCTCATTCTGATATTATCTACAGCCCTGCTCAGTGCCTGCTCTGCCAGCACCTCCGATAGTACAGGAAAATACGTTGTCCTGATCGGTGAAGATTCTGAAATCACAGAAAAACTTTCTGACATTGATCTGCTTGTCATAGATGCGGAATATTTTTCCCAAAATGACATTGCCCGTTTAAGAGAAAATGGTATCCATGAAATCTACTCCTATATCAATATCGGATCGATCGAGAGCTTCCGGTCCTATGATACAGACTTTGAGAAATATACTCTGGGTGCCTATGAGAATTGGCCGGAGGAAAAATGGATCGATGTCTCAGCTCCGGAATGGCAGGCATGTACAGCTTCCAGAGTAGACGCCCTGGTACAGAAGGGTGTGGACGGCTTTTTTGTCGATAACACGGATGTATACTATAACTATCCGCAGGAATCCATCTATGACGGAATCCTTACGATTCTGGACTATATGGACCATACAGGCAGAAAGATCATGATCAACGGCGGGGACTGTTTTGTAAAAAAATATCTTACAACAGAAAAAAACGTTCTCATCGATGGGGTAAACCAGGAGAACGTTTTTACTGCGTATGATTTTTCAAAGGATATCTATACCATAAACGATAAAAGTACACGTGAATACTATACTGATTATTTAGATTTTGCTATGTCACACGGCTGTACCGCTTACACCCTGGAATACGCAACGGTTCCTGCCATCCGCAGACAGGCAGCCGCCTACGCCGGGAAGCATGGATACATCTGCTGCATTTCTGATAATATCGGGTTATGTCTGGAAAAATAACATATTCCTATCAGCCACCATCACAGAAATGTAATCATACAAGTCTCCAGATGCTTTTGTTTTGTCTGCTCATCTGCATCAGCAGCCGTGCACAGATCACAATGATAGCATAGATTGTAGCCTCCCTGACTTCTGGTATCTTCTGTCACAGCAAAATATCCTGCTTTTAATTTCACGGTCTGCCCGTTTAGAAAATGAATTTCCCTCTGCATATAATCCGCAGGGCTATTTTGTACGGTAGGTACCATGGAATTATACTTTCCTGTAGTAATATAATCCATCTGGATCTCCGTAAAATAGTTCTTCAGATTCGCCTGATCTGCCGCCACCTTTGCCTTATGTATATAAGACAGGTACTGCGGTGCCAGTACTCCCACCAGCACTGCCATGATAGCTATTACAATGATCAGCTCTACTAATGAAAATCCCCCGTTTCCCTTCTTTCCTGTTGATTTTTTCATGACTTTTCTCTCCATTACATTACAATACATTCCGCAGGCATCAGGCCCACTGATTTTTATCCGTCATGATTTTATCATTTCCAAAGTAAATGTCAATAAACTGTTTATTAAATTATAGGAAATTATTCCTGTACGGAACTCTTCAGATCCTCTGCCAGCAGATAAATATTATTCAGAATCTCCTTACACTTCTTCATGCTTTCCACGGTCTCTGCGGTCACACGCATTCCTTCCGTAGATGCCGCAGCCACCTCCTCACCGGTGGCTGACAGATGGGTAATATTATCCGATATCGCAGATGTGGAATTCAGAATTTCCTGTATACTCTGTTCCGCAGTATGGATATTGGCCAGCAATGTCTCCACATTCTTACCGACATCCCCAAACTGCTCTCTGGTCTGATCGATAAGGGTACTCTGACTGCTGACAGCTTCCACGGAGCTTTGAATGCTTTCATTGGCCTTCTGCGTATCCTCGATCAGATACTGGATGATCTCCGTGATGCGTGCCGTAGCCTCTTTCGTCTGCTCGGAAAGCTGCCTGATCTCATCTGCCACAACAGCAAATCCCCTGCCCGCTTCTCCTGCTCTCGCCGCTTCAATGGATGCATTCAGTGCCAGCAGGTTCGTCTGATTGGAAATATTCAGAATAGAACCGATGAAATTCTGTACTTCGCCTACCTTCTCCGTCAGATTACCCACTACCTGTACAATGACATCACTGGCTTCCTTCACACGCTGCTCCTGCGCTTTCAGTTCCAGCACCACCTTCTGGCTGTCGCTTACCGTCCTGCCGGTCTGGTCAGAGGCTGCCACCATTTCATTGATTTCTTTACCGGCTGCATCAGTATTCTCCTGAATCTCTGTACACATCAGTGCCTGCTTCTGGATTGCGTCTGCTGTACTCTCAGTGCTGTCTGCGATATCCTTCATGGAATTATGGTTGATATCAATGCTTTTCTCCAGTTCCTCCAGCATTCCCATGGCTTCTCCGAAATTCTTCGTAATATTCTCCGCCACGATAGTCATTTTACTGTTGCTGTCTGCCTGCCTGTCAGCAGCCTCCCGGATTGCCGTCATATTCTCATTGAAGAAGATGATCAGCATTTTGGTAATACTGATGGAAGCATAGGCTGTAAGGAACAATACAAAGAAAGACTGGAAATCATTTACAAAGGCTCCACCGGCCGCCTGCCCTCCATTCATTTTCATGTGCATGAGGATCCTGATCACATTGGCTGCCAGTACCACCGTATTGGCGATCATCATAAGCCGCATGTTCATGTATACCATCACGGCAATGACCAACGGAACCGCATATGCCCAGGTCTCTTTTGCAGAATTGAGCAGTATGACAACTACATACCCCACAGCCATGGCCGAAGCGATCATCACCTCTCCGATATGTGTCCGCTTCCGGAACAGATACCCCAGAACCGACATTATAATGACCAATACCGATGTGATCAGCTGGATCAGTATTTTTCCTGAATTTCCATCCTTCTGCGCTGCCAGTGCTGCTGCCATTGTCAATGCGACATAACCAAATATAATGACTGCTGCCAGCATTCCCCGCCTGTTTGCTCTTGCATATTGTTGTTCTGTCATAAGAAATCCCCCTTAATCTGCAGATATCATGTGTTTTGTGAATTTATGTTATCAGTATAGCACAGGCCTCCGGGAATTCCTATATTTTTTACCCATTTGGAAAGAAAGACCTGCGTGGTCTTCCCAGGCAGGTCTTTCTTCCGGTCATATATTCAGTTTTATCAGTTCTTTATTATTCGCAAAGCTTGGAAAATGCATCCGCTACGAACTGAACCTTAGGTCCGATGATTACCTGAACGGAGGTCTTACCGGGTTTCATGACACCGGCTACGCCTGCTGATTTGATCACCTTATCATTCACTGCGGTAATGTCTTTTACTTCCAGTCTCAGTCTTGTGATGCAGTTGTCAATGCTTGCAATGTTATCCTTGCCGCCGCAGCCTTCCAGAATGGTTGCTGCGATTGCTGCAAAATCATCATTTGCCAGTTCGATCTTCTTCTCTGCTTCTACATCATCATCTTCTCTACCGGGGGTCTTCAGATCCCATTTCTTGATAGCGAAGAGGAATACGAAGTAGAATACAGCAAATGCTGCGATACCCAGAGGGATGATCAGCCAGATTCTGGCTGCTGCAGGCAGGGAGGATGAGAACAGCAGATCCATCGCACCTGCGGAGAAGCTGAAGCCTGCACGGAAGCCAAGAGCAACAGTGATCATGGTGAAGATGCCATACAGTGCTGCGTAGATCACATACAGTCCGGGAGCTAAGAACATGAATGCAAACTCAAAGGGCTCGGTAACGCCGCAGATGAAGGAACAGATTGCTGCGGAAGCTACCAGACCGATCGCTGCCTTTTTCTTGGCGGGCTTTGCACATTTTACCATTGCCAGAGCCGCACCGGGGATACCGAACATCATACAAGGGAAGAAGCCGGACATATACATTCCAAGGCTCCAGGATACATCAGCGCTTGTCTCACCTCTCCAGAAGTGCTGCAGATCTCCAAGTCCAATGGTATCGAACCAGAATACGTTGTTCAGTGCGTGATGTAATCCGGTAGGGATCAACAGACGGTTCAGGAAAGCATAAATACCTGCGCCGACTACATCCAGACCTTCGATAGCTTCACCGAGAGCTACCAGACCGCCGAACAGTAAAGGCCATACGAACAGCAGTACAACAGATGCCAGAATAGATACCACACCTGCTACGATAGCTACGCAGCGCTTACCACTGAAGAAGGACAGCCAGTCAGGAAGCTTGGTATCCTTGAACTTGTTGTAGCACATGGAACCGATAATACCGGCAATAATACCGATAAAGGGATTCGCAATCTTATTGAATGCCAGTGTCTTGGTAGCATCCTCAGCGATGGAGGGCATAATGGTCGTAACAAATCCGGTAGACAGAAGTGTTGTGAGCATCAGCCAGGAAGCCAGAGCTGCGATGGCTCCGGTACCGTCATTTTTCTCTGACATACCGACACCTACACCGATTGCAAACAGGATCGCCATGTTGTCGATCAGAGCACCACCAGCTTTTACGAGGAACAGACCGATCAGATTTGCTACACCCTGGATCTCACCACCCTGCATTGTTGCCGGGCACAACCAGTAACCAATACCCATAAGGATACCGCAGATCGGCAGAACCGCTACGGGAAGCATTAACGCTTTACCCAGTTTTTGAAGAAACTTCATACATTTCTCCTCCTTTACATTATACTAAACCGGAACAGTTCCGGCCAGTTTCATTAGTTGATACGGACGTACCGCTCTTAAGAGATCTGGAGCACATCCTCGCCGGGAGATACCTCTCCCTCTTTCAGAATACTGATCTTATTATATTCATCGGTATTGCAGACCAGGACCGGAGTGATGATATGCAGTCCGGCTTCCTGAATCTTCTCCAGATCCGCATCCAGCAGAAGATCACCCTTTTTGACATGGTCTCCGGCAGCAACATGTGCCGTGAAGGGAGCTCCCTTGAGTGTCACGGTATCCAGTCCGATGTGGATCAGAAGCTCCGCTCCCTGATCCGTTGTCATGGTGATCGCATGGAGCGTATCAAATACCACGGTCACCTCTCCGTCTGCGGGAGCATATATTTTCCCCTCAGAGGGGATCACTGCAAATCCGTCTCCCAATATCTTCTCGGAAAATGTAGGATCCGGTACCTCCGTAAGAGCAACCGCCTTCCCCTTACAGGGAGATCCGATACAATTCCCTTTTCGCTTACCTTTCAAAAAATCTAACATGTGAACTCCTTTCCGTCGATATATACCGCTGCAATGTTCAGTTCCTGATCCAGGAGTACGAAATCTGCCCTCTTACCAACGGATATACTGCCCACTTCATTGAAAATGCCGATCTCCTTCGCCGGATTCTCCGTGGCACACATCACTGCCGTCTCTAACGGCAGACCGACCGTTTTTACTACAAACCGCATACAGTCCATCAGATTCGTCGCCGATCCGGCGATCGTGCCGTCATGCAGGGTAGCCAGATTGCCTCTGACAGTAACCGGCTGTCCTCCCAGCGTATATTCACCATCCTCCAGGCCTGTTGCACGCATACTGTCACTGATCAGGATCATGCGGTCAGCACCAAACATCGCAAATGTTGCACGGATCACTGACGGATGAATGTGTACACCATCACAGATCAGCTCCGGATGACATTTCTCTGAATCTCTCACTGCTCCGATCACGCCGGGCTCCCTGTGGTTCAGCGGCGGCATTGCATTATACAAATGTGTCGCATGCGATGCTCCATGTTCTATGGCTTCCCTTGCTGTATCATAACCGGAAGCTGTATGCGCCAGTGAAATGACCACTTCTCCTTTGGCTCTGTCGATAAATTCCATCGCTCCCGGCTCCTCCGGTGCGATATCTACCAGTTTGATCAGCCCGTTCGCTGCTTTCTGCAGCCGGCTGAAATATTCATAATCGCAGTGCATGATATTTTCTGCCGCCTGAGCACCCTTTTTCGCCGGACTGATAAAAGGTCCTTCCATATTGATGCCCACCAGGTGGGATCCACCGGAATACTCATAGCTGCCGGCATTTTTCATGACCTCCAGCAGTTCATCCTTAGGTATCGTCATGGTAGCCGGGCAGACACTTGTCACACCGACGGAGGCTTCATATGATGTGATGACATCCAGTGCTTCCTTCGTACCGTCACACATATCTGCGCCCTTACAACCATGGAAGTGGATATCCACCAGTCCCGGTATCAGATACATGCCTTCCGCATCCACAACAGCTTCCTCACCTGCCGGATCCCCGGTACAGCTTACGAACCTGCCGTTCTCCACGGTTGCATCCCCTCTGACAAACCGATGCTCCTCTGTATATATATTTGCATTTCTGATTCTCATGACCTATCAGCTTCCCCTTTCTTATTCAGAAAGCTTACTGAGCGCTGCTTCGTCTGCCACCAGCGTTACATCATTATGAAGCTGTAATACCGATGCCGGCACCTGCGGTGTAATGGGGCCGAAGAAAGCTTTCTGTACGATCTCCGCCTTGTCTTCGCCGCTGGCTACGATCAATATTTTCTTCGCCTGCATAATGGTCTTGATTCCCATGGTATATGCCTGCTTCGGAACATCCTCCGCCGATGCGAAGAATCGCTTGTTGGCTTCGATCGTAGACTCTGTCAGGTTCACGCAATGTACCTGCTTGTCAAAACTCTCTCCCGGTTCGTTGAAGCCGATGTGCCCGTTGTGTCCGATTCCCAAAAGCTGCAGGTCCACACCGCCCAGCGACTGGATCAATTCCGTATATCTACGGCATTCTTTCTCCGAATCCGGCTCCATTCCGTTAGGCAGATGTGTATTTTCCACCGGGATATTCACATGGTCAAACAGATTCTGGTGCATAAAATAATAATAACTCTGATCGTTTTCCCGGCTCAGCCCCTTATATTCATCCAGGTTCACCGTCATAACCTCAGAAAAGTCCAGGTCTCCCTTGCGGAACCATTCCACCAGCTGTTTGTACAGGCCGATGGGAGTAGATCCCGTAGCCAGTCCGAGAACACAGTTCGGTTTCATGATAACCTGTGCCGATACGATATTTGCAGCCTTTCTGCTCATATCTGCATAATCTTTCGCTTTGTATATTCTCATGAATCTCTCACTCCATTTCACATATTTTACTACGGACGTTCAGTACCATGGACGGTGCCACACTGAGCTCATCAATTCCCATCTGTACAAATCGTGTGGTCAGTGTCGTATCCGCTCCCAGTTCTCCACAGATGCCGACCCATTTTCCATGCTTATGCGCTCCGTCAACAGTCATCTGTATCATACGCAGGACTGCCTCATGATGTGGATTATAGAATCTGTCCAGTCTGTTGTTCTGCCTGTCGATAGCCAGAGTATACTGTGTCAGATCATTCGTGCCGATACTGAAGAAATCAACATGCTCCGCCAGCTCTTCACTCATCATGACAGCTGCAGGAGTCTCGATCATAATTCCCTGTTCCGGAATTGCGTAAGGAAGCTTTTCTTCCTCCAGCTCCTTAGCCACCTCAGCTACGATTTTCTGAATATCCAGCACTTCCTCCACGGAAATGATCATCGGATACATAATAGCCAATGTTCCGTATTTTGCCGCCCTGAGAAGTGCTCTCAGCTGGGTCTTGAAGATCTCCGGCTGCTCCAGACAGATCCGGATCGCGCGGTATCCCATGGCGGGATTATCTTCCTTGCCCAGTCCGAGGTAATCTACATTTTTGTCCGCACCGATGTCAAGGGTACGGATGATGACCTTTTTCCCTGCCATCATCTGCAGCACCTGACGGTAAGCATTGAACTGTTCTGTCTCATCCGGAAGAGAATCCCTTCCGAGATATAAGAATTCACTGCGGAACAGGCCGATACCCTCCGCATCATTCTCCAGTACATATGCCACATCCGATACGCTGCCGATATTGGCATATACATTGACCTTGCGTCCGCTCTTTGTCACGGATTCCCGTCCCTTGTAATCTGCCAACAGGCTTCTCTGTCTCTGCTCTGTCTGCTGTGCCACTTCTGCCTGCCGGAGCTGCTCTTCCTCCGGATCCAGGTAAAATACCGCTTCCCTGCCGTCCACAATAGCACGGGTTCCGTTATGGATTTTCTCCAGTTCCAATGGTACCCCTATCAGTGCCGGAATATTCATCATACGTGCCAGGATCGCAGTATGGGAATTCGTCGAACCATGTACTGTGACAAAGGCCAGGATCTTACTCTTATCCATCTGTACCGTCTCACTGGGTGTCAGATCATCTGCCACAATGATCGACGGCTCCATGGTACTCCAGTCAATCTGCTCCTCTCCGGACAGATTGCGGACGAGCCGGTTGGAGATATCCCTGACATCCGCAGAGCGGGCCTGCATATATTCATCATCCATGTTAGCGAACATCTCTGCAAAATTATCACCGGTCACTGCCACCGCATACTCTGCATTCACTTCTTCGTTCTGAATCATGCTGTGAATAGCATCCTGATAATCGTCATCCTCGAGCATCATCTGATGCACCTCGAAAATGGCTGCATTGACTTCTCCGACCTCCTGCAAAGCCTTCTCGTATAACTGCCCCAACTGCGTCATCGTACGTTCCTTAGCCGCATCCAGCCGTTTCAGTTCTTCCGCTGTGTTGTCGATATGGATCCTCTTAACGAGGCTGTCTTTTTTCTTCAGAACACTGACAGGTCCGATCGCTGTTCCCTTATATACGGATTTTCCAATATATTTTTCCATTTTCTACCTTCCAAACTCCGTTGCGCAGGTCTTCTCCTAGAGGTTCTCGCGGAAAAACTTCTGAAGCTCTGCTACGGCGGTATCTTCATCCGCTCCTTCTACCGTAACTTCCACGTTGTCTCCGTGCTTCACGCCCATTCCCATGATCGCCATCAGCTTGCTTGCTGCAGCTGATTTCCCCTTACAGGAAAGTGTCACTGTACTCTGATACTTTTTCGCTTCCTTGGCGAGCAGTCCCGCAGGACGTGCATGCAGACCGATTTCATCCTTAATAACATAGCTGAACTGTTTCATCGACAACATTCCTCCCTATTTTATATTTCTTGCTTTAATTATGTAGCATATTGTACATACTTTTTGCCTGTCGAGCTTATTATATATACATATTACCCACTTTTTTATTGTTTGTCTACATCACTTTTGATAAATTGTATATTTTTGAACATTATCGTAAAATTTTGTAAACTTTTCAATAAAAAAATTTATACAAAAAGACACACCAGCTGAGCTGATATGCCTTTTTATGATACAATTTAATATTATTCCATATAAGCACCCTTCATGGAGCTTACGGCATGCTGTGCGTACAGCTTTAACAGTCCATGCTGGTATTTACTCTTAAAGCCCTTCCAACCGGCTTTCCGTTCTGCCAGGACCGCGTCTATTTCCTCCGGAGTCTTTCGCTCGCCCCGGATACCCACGATGGCGATCTTTCTGTTCTCCACATCCAGTTCGATCAGATCTCCTTCTTCCACGAATGCAATGGGACCGCCTGCTGCCGCCTCCGGCGATACATGTCCGATGACCGGTCCTCTGGATGCTCCGGAGAATCTTCCGTCTGTGATTAGTGCCACGCTGGATGCCAGCTTCGGATCTGCGCAGATAGCCTCTCCGGTATAGAACATCTCAGGCATTCCACTGCCTCTGGGGCCCTCATAGCGGATAAATATTGCATCTCCCGGCTTCACTTCTCCGTGCAGCACTGCACTGATGCATGCTTCTTCACTGTCATAGGGCTTTGCCTTCAGCACTGCCTTGAACATATTTTTCGGGCATGCTGTATGTTTGATCACACAACCCTCAGGTGCCAGGTTGCCCTTCAGGATAGCGATACTGCCCTCCGTGCCCTTGGCATGCTCGAAGGAATGGATAATATCTTCTCTGTCGATAGTTTTTCCGAATAATTTTGACTTTTCGCGAAGCAGTTCATCACAATGCTCATAGAAGCCGTTCTTTTTCAGCTCCTCCAGATTCTCGCCCAATGTCCTGCCCGTCACTGTCATGACATCCAGATGCAGCATGCTCTTGATCTCTTCCATGACGCGGGGAACACCACCGGCATAGTAAAAATACTGTGCGGGCCAGTCTCCGGAAGGACGGATATTCAACAAATAATGGGCGCCCCTGTGCAGGCAGTCAAAGGTATCTGCATCAATCTCAAAACCGAATTCATGGGCAATGGCAGGGATGTGCATGGTGGCATTGGTAGAGCCGGAAATGGCTGCATGCACCATGATCGCATTCTCAAAGCTTTCCTTCGTTACGATATCAGAGGCTTTGATCCCTTTTGCGATCAGCTCCATCAGCTGTTTTCCCGCATCGTAGGCTGCCTGACGTAATTCCGGTGCCGTGGAGGGCATCAGTGCGGTGCCCGGAAGCATCAGTCCCAGAGCCTCCGCCATGATCTGCATGGTGGACGCCGTGCCCATAAAGGAGCACGCTCCGCAGCTGGGGCAGGCATGCTGCTTATAATAATCCAGCTGTTCATTGGGGATGACTCCCGTCTTCTCCCAGGCATCAAATTTTCCGATCTGTTCCAGGGTAAGGAGCTCATTGATCCTGCAGGCAGGATCATCCACCACATATTTCTTCGGCAGCTCATGTGCCTCCATAACCCCTCCGGTCACAACGATCGCACTCATATCCTTCAGGCGTCCGATACTCATCAGCATGGCCGGCATGGATTTATCACAGCTGGCTATGAATACGCCTCCATCGAATACTGTGGCATTGGCCTGTGCCTCCACCAGATTCGTAATGGCATCGCGGTGTGCCAGGGAATAATTGATCCCATCGTGACCCTGGGCGATACCGTCACACATGTCAGTAGCAAAATATCTGGCTGCCTTGCCGCCATTTTCATCCACAGCCTTTACCGCTTCTTCCACAAATATATTCAGATGGGCGGAACCGGGATGACTGTCTCCGTATGAGCTTTCCACCATGACCTGCGGCTTGGACAGATCACTTACCTTCCAGCCCATTCCCATACGCAGCGGATCCATCTCCGGTGCCAGTTTTCTCACTTCTTCACTTCTAAGCATAATCGTCTCTCCTTTTCTTTAAGACACTACAAACCATACGATAGTAGCTCCGATCACTCCCACGATACCCACAATGGTCTCCATGGCAGTCCAGGTCTTGAGATTGGTCTTCTCATCCACCTCAAACAGAGATTTGGACAGCCAGAAGCCGGAATCGTTCACATGGCTGAAGGCCGTGCCTCCTGCCGCAATGGCAATGGTGATCGTGGCAAGCTGTAACTGTGAGAAGCCGGACACCATGGGCATGGAAGCAATGATCCCCGCTGCCATGGTCATGGACACTGTTGCCGATCCCACAGAAATTCTGACAACTGCTGCCACCAGGAACGCTACCAGTACCATCGGCAGAGGCAGGCTGCCTACGAAATTACCGAACAATTCTCCGATCCCGGAGTTCTGCAGGATAAATCTCAGCATTCCGCCGCCGGCGATCAGCAGGATGATATTACCGCAGGAGTGCAGGGAATTCGTCATAATGTTCGTGATCTCTTTTACGCTGAAGCCACCGGGCAATCCCAAAAACAGCATGGCGCAGATCGTTGACAGTAAAAGCGCGATGACCGGAGTACCCAGAAATTCCAGAACCGGCTGTACCGGCTTCATGAACGGGATCACGGAGGACAATGTATTCAGGATGATCAAAAACAGCGGAAGCAGGATGATACATACGATCAGCCAGAAATTCGGTTTTTTACCGGTATTTTTCTGCTCTGCTTCTTTTTCATTTTCCAGATAGGAAGAGGGCACCGGACAATAGATTTTTTTACTGATAAATCCGGCGAACACCGGTCCTGCCAGGATCATCGCCGGAATACCGATGACAATGCCCAGCATGATGACATAGCTGAGTTCTACTCCCAGCATTTCGGCTACCAGCACCGGTCCCGGTGTGGGAGGCACAAAAGCATGTCCGATCGCCAGGCCTGCCAGCAGGGGGATGGAATAATTAAATACGGATTTATTCGTCTTGCGGGCAATTCCGAATGCCACGGGGATCAGGATCAGCAGACCGGATTCGAAGAATACCGGCATTCCCACGATCAGTCCCGTAATACCTAATGCCCAGGGTGCTTTCTTCTCTCCAAACACCTTGAGCAGCGTATCCGCAATGACCTCCACGCCACCGGATACCTGCAGGATCGCTCCGAACATAGAGCCCAGGCCGATCAGTATGGCAATGGTCTGCAGGGTATTGCCGACACCCTCAGCCAGAGTGTCCGTGATCATGGAAAAGGGCATTCCGGACACCAGGCCTATGATCAATGCGGAAGACATGATCGCGATGAACGGCTGGATCTTCAGCTTAATGATCAAAAAAAGTAATACTGCGAAGCCTAACAGTGCTCCAATAATCAATCTTTCCGGCGAAGCAACAAACTCTGTCATTTTCATACCTCCTAATTTTCTGTAACGGTTTGTTCTCTCTATACGTCTGACATCTTTCTTTGTATCTTAAGTATAAATGTCTTCTCCGCCTTCTTCAAGTTGTTTCAAATCTACATCTTTTTTCCACATATCGCATAAAAAAACCAGCCCGATGGTGTTGTCCAGGCTGGTTTTTCGTATATATTTATCAATGCTTGTCATTTTATGGTTTCAACTTGTCTGATGACTTTTCTCTTTGTTCGATCAATTCCAGGAGTTTCTGACGGTTGTAGGTCAGATGCATGATCATAGCGCACTTTGCTCCCATGCTGTCTCCCCGCAGAATGGCATCGGTGATGGCTCTGTGTGTCTCTATGGTCTCCTTCATGAGCTGTCTGTTGGTCAGATTGGCAAAAGTCGTCACCGCAGTGTATATAATGGGAACAAGTACCTCAAACACGCGATTGCCGCTGCATTTTGCAATGGCCTCATGAAATTCCATATCCTTAGGGATGTGGTTCTTCCCTTCCAGATAGATCCGCTCGGTCTCATCACACAGCTCTTTGATGTGCTGTTTCTCCTCTTCCGTGGCATTCCTGCTTGCCACGGCGGCTACCTCCGGCTCCAGCAGGATCCTGACCTCGAACAGTTCCATTGCCAGACGATACTTATCCTCGAACTGCGCAAGCCCCAGGGGATCCTCTGCCACCATCTCCGTGCTTCTGACATAGGTGCCGGAGCCTCTCTTCACCTCCAGGACACCCTTAGTCACCAGGCTTTTCACAGCCTCACGGATCGTACTTCGCCCCACACCGAACAGCTCCGCCAGCTTATACTCACTGGGCAGCTTTTCTCCGATGGCTATGTTCTCCTGCTTCATATACATCATCAGCTGGTCTTCGATCTGCGGAACCAGCAGTTCGTGATTTACCTTCTCATATTGATATGCCATATCTGCTCCATTGCTTATTCGACCGCTACATCCACGTTTTTCCCACTGAAGGCCACTCCATACTTATAGATTGTCTGAATCCCGGCATTCTTCATCTCTGTGTCATATTTTTTATCCGTAATCTGCTTCAATGCGGCCTCAGACATATTTTTCAATTCTTCATCACTACAGTTTTTACCGGCTTTCAGTTCAATCAATATACCCGGCAACCCCTTGCGGATAGGTTTTAGCTGAATATCATACCGGCCATCACCGGACTCCCTGTTAGAAGTCACAAAAGTACCACTCATCAATGCGCACAGTCCCAGCATAAACCCATGATAAAAATTCTCTCCGACAGTATCGAAAAAACTCACTGACTGCGTCAGCATCATTTGAAGCTGCGATTTCAATCGTTTATGATCACCTGAAAAAGCGGCCTCCTGAATCGAAATGGCTGTGGCCTGTGGAATTATGTTTTCCATCCGTTGCAGAATCTCTTTGTTATATACCAGAGAAATCTCACGGTTTGGCAATGCAACCTCACATAGGAAATCCCCCTTGAAAGAAAGGGTTGTATTCAACACTTTTAAATATCCAGTCATAAGCAGAAAGCTATAAATAGTCGATGGATTGCTTTTGATCTGTGGATAGATCACATCCGTATCAATAAATGTGGTAAAAGTTTCACCATTGACCAGAGAAGTGAGTCGGTCATATATCTCATTGTCTGCCACCGCAAGTACTTCACCAATGACATCATTACTTCCCGTAGATACCCAGAAGGGGCGCGGTTCACATTTGTTGCTGAAATAACTGACCACCGACCAGGGATTGAAAATTTCTGTCTTTCCAAAGAGATATCCATCATACCACTGACATATTTCGTCGTATTTATCAGCCGCGCCGTAATACGCTGCCATCTCCCGGACCTCGTCTGCCGTAAACCCGAAGTAAGCGCTGTATTTGTTGTCCAGCACAGAATTAATAGACAGGTTGTTCATTCCACTAAAAATACTCTCTTTGGCTACCCGTAAAATACCGGTGAGAAACCCAAATGACAGATGACTATTGTCCTTGAAACCCCCGGAAAAAAGATTCCGCATAAACCGGATAATCTTGTCGTAATAGTCCTCACTGTGCCCTTGTTGAATCGGAGTATCATACTCATCAATGATAATAACCGGTGCAACATCATAATGGCTGTGAAGCATTGCCGACAGATCAAGGAGTGCTGAAGATAATTCCACTTCTGTTGCACTGCCGTTGACCAGCCTTTCATAGACTTTTCTGCTGTATCCGTCACATTTTTCACTACTCTGTAACTCTTTATGCCGCTGTGCCTCTTTTGCAAAAATATCACGAAGTGCCGCAAAAGTCTCTTCCCAGGTATCAAACTTCACGTCCTTGAAAGTCAGAAAGATCACCGGATATCTGCCCTGGTAGTCTCTATACTTTTGTCCGCAGGACCATATTTTTTTATCCCGGAAATACACAGAAGTATCTTTATCACTTCTTTCAAAATAAGTGCGCAGCATATCCATATTAAGTGTCTTGCCAAAACGCCGGGGGCGGGTAAAAAGTGTTACCATGGGGCGTTCATCAATAAAGTCTTTTATCATCATCGTCTTGTCGATGTAATAGTACTCTGAAGCTGCAAGACTATAATTAGACACACCGATAGGCAGCGGAAGCTTCTGTTCACACTCCTGTATTTGTCCTGGATTCATTTCAGCCATAATGCGATACCTCCACGTATCATTTTACAAATATAGCTTACCTATTTTACAGGACTTTGTCAATTAAGGAAGTAGCAGCCCGGATCTCCTCCGGCTCCGGCATAGAGCACAATGCACCTTTTCTGGTAACAACGATAGATGCGGCAGCATTTGCAAATAAAAGCATCTCCCGGATGTCCTCCTCTGCTAGGGCATCTGTCCCTAATTCCAGAATCCGGTTTAATACTGCCCCGCAGAAAGTATCTCCGGCTCCCGTCGTATCAACGACATGCTCCTGATGGATCCCCCCGCAATATATTTTCTCATCCTTATAATATGCTATACTGCCTTTATTCCCCAATGTAACAAACAATATTTTTATGTCAGAGTTGTCCCGGATAAAGGAAACACCTTTCTCCAGGCTTTCCTGTTCCGATACAAAGGCAACTTCCTCTTCCGATATCTTCATGATATCACATTGCTTCATCCCATACAGGATTCTTTTTCTGGCTTCTTCCGGTGTCTTCCACAGGGAAAGCCGCAGATTGGGATCAAAGGAGATCAGGCATCCATTGTCTTTTGCCACCTGAATGGCATACTGTGTTGCTTCATAATTTTTATCATGAGTCATGGACAAGGAACCATAATGGAAAATTCTGGACCTTTTTATCAGTTCTCCGTCCACTTCTTCTTTCCCAAGCATCATGTCAGCACCGGGATTACGATAAAAGGAGAATTCCCTCTCTCCATCTGCTGCTGTATGTACAAAGGCAAGCGTTGTGGGGATACAGTTATCCTTCACCAATCCGTCAGTTAATATTCCTTTGCTCCGGATCGTATTTTCCAGGAAATCCCCAAACATATCTTTCCCGACTTTGCCGATAAATGCAACGTGTTTATCCAGTTTTCTTAACATAGCCAGCACATTGCAGGGTGCCCCTCCCGGATTGGCTTCGAACAGCATATGATTCTGTCCGGAAGTCCCTGCCGTAGTAAAATCAATTAATACTTCTCCAAGTGCTGCTACATCCAGATCTTTCTTCATAACTATGGTCTCCTCTTAATTAAGCATCAAGAAGTGTCTGAAATTTAAGCTTAAATTTCAGACACTTCTTATTGTCAGGCTTCTGTTTCAGGGAACAAATCCGGTCTTAAATGTGTCATATCGGTAGGATTCTTCTCTATGCGTTCAATAGGATTCGGGCAATAAACATTATATGTTTCCCTTGAGTTCATTTTAATAAAGGTTCCGGGATCGTTCAATGCTTCTTCCTCTTCCTTTGTAGGTCTGTGCGGTCTGGTATATACATACGCAATGTGTGGATACAAACTGTCTCCCGGGGTCTTTCCGAAGACACTCTGCTTTGCATGGAAATACAAAGCAGAATAACCACCTGCATCAACATGTGCAAGTCCTCTCGGCAGAATAACCAGATCCCCTGCCTTAAATTCATAGTATTCTTCCTCACAGGTTTCATCACCTACACCAATAGTAACACTGCCTGATCCGGATAAGATGAATTTATACTCTTCTATATCCGGATGTGAATGAGAATCGAACGGTCTCTCTTCATCTGAGGATGCTAATTTTTCTGCCAGATTGCAGATAGCAATATCATCTGTCCATGTCAATGGATAACTAGATTGCCTAAGTCCTGCATTTGCATTATAAACAGGTGGTGCATCTTTACGTTTCAGCACTCTTGCTCCCAATACTGTGGCATTCTTTTTTGCCTCTTTTATATTGCTGATGATATGTGTCTGCTCATCTATAGGTGTTACTTCAGCATATAGATCATTAATATCATAAGTTCCGCTTTTCTCTGTATAATCGCTCCTGACATTCTCAAGGTTAATGTATGCTGATCTTTTGCCCGACACATTTCCAAAATCCAGTTGCCGCGTCATTGTCTGATCATAACAGGTATAATTTCCCGGTTCTTTCTGATTATTACTTTCAGCTTCCGTTGGTCTGGAAGGTTTATTTACAGTAACCACCGGATGAGGGTAACGATTCGTTCCGGCTACCGTTCCAAACACTCCCGTCCTGGCATGGAAACAGATTGCTTTCCATTCTCCCTCCATATAGTAAGGCACTTCTCTGGGAATGATTACCACTTCCTGCTCGGTGAAATCATATACTTCAGTTTCAAAGCTTTTATTATCATCTCCAAAGATTACTTTTCCACTTCCCTCCAGAATGTAATAATATAAATTTACATCCGGATGATATTGGATTGTCCATGCTCTGTCATTATCTGTCTTTACTTCTTTTTCAATATAAGTGAACATTCCCAGGTCATTGACCTCAGATAATGGATAAAACCACTGTCTGCATGCTGATTCATTCACATATACCGGTACCGCATCTGCACCACGAATAATTCTGGCTCCTGGAACAAGCGGATTTTTTGCTGCCTCTTTCATATCCTTAGCACACTGTAAAATATCTTTTTCTTCTCTGATTTTTTTCATATCTATTTTGTACATATCTTATTTCCTCCATGATAATAGATTTACGGCATTTCAATTTCATAATGCCCATAACTTATGATTTGACTCCTCCTGCCATAATTCCATCCATGATTTTTTCTTCAAAAATCATGACAAATACTATAATAGGCAATAAAATAACACAACCCATTGCGCTTAGCAAATCCCATGGTACATCATATGCATTTGCTCTCGGTAATGTTGAAATGCCCACTGTCAAAACACTGATCTTCTGCGAAAAGAAGAGCGGAATGAAAAATTCATTTAAACAATTTATAAAATTGATGATGCATATCGTAGCAATTGCCGGTTTCAACAAGGGAATAATAACATAAAATATTTTCTGTCCGAGATCTGCTCCATCTATTTCTGCTGCCTCCTCTATATCAACCGGTATTCCGCTCAAATAATTTCTCAATATGAGAATGGAAAACGGAATCAAAGCGCTGGTATATAGAATGATCAGTCCAGGATAAGTATCCACCAGCTTTAATGTCTTAAAGAAATCATATAACGGTCTCGCTGTAACTATTGCAGGGATCAATGCCGAAAATACAATCATTCCATATGCCAGAGATAGCTTTGGTGTAGAAAATCTTTCAAACGCAAATGCTGCTAATACACATATTATTGTTGATACAATCAATGTCGGTATAGTTATCAGCATTGTACAACCAATCTGTTGAATGATTCCTACCTGATCAATAAGTGTTTTATAGCTCTTCAAGGTAAAATGTTTAGGAATCCATTCAATAGGGATTGTAAATAAATCCTCATTGGGTTTAATTGAGGATATAAATATCCAATATATAGGAATAAGTATAATCAACGCCACCATAGCTGTTATCAGCCATTGAAATATCTTAAATGCAATCTTTTTTCTAGTTTTCATACTGTTCACCTACTTCAGATATTTTTTTGAAACGGCTACATTGAGACCACTCAATATTAACATGATGACAAACAATACAACCGCAATTGCCGATGCATAACCGAGATTCAAATTATTAAATGCCTCTATTAAAATCTTATATGCTAAAACTGCCGTTCCATCATGTGGACCTCCTGATGTCATTGCATATACAAGTTCAAAATTTGTCACTCTCCACATTGTGAAAAAAATTGAAATTGATAAAACCGTTTTTGCAATATTAGGCAATGTAATACTGAAAAAAGCCCGGACGGCATTAGCTCCATCAATCTTGGCCGCTTCATAGATATCCCCCGAAATGTATTGTAGTGCTGCCAGAACTAAGATTGCAAAATATGGGATATCTTTCCATAGATCAACGATGATAACAGCTATTCTGGCAGAATCCACATCTATCAGCCAGTCATAATGGAAATTTTCCACAAATCTTCCAATCAGATCATTCACAAACCCATACTGCCCATTAAATCCCCAGCGGGCAGCTCTTCCGGCAACAATCATTGGCATTGCCCATGGAATCAGCACAATTGTACGAAGAAATTTTTTACCTTTAAATTTCATATTCAGGATTAAAGCCAATACAATTCCCAAAATAATATGAAAAATCATTGATACCATTGTGAAGATTAAAGTGAAGCCTAATGAAGTGGCAATTTTTTCATCCGAGAGCATTCTCGCATAATTTTGCAAACCAATGAATTCACCTTTTCCACCTTGGATCACATTTAAATTTCTAAAACTGTTAATAAAGGTCATAAACACCGGATAAACTGTTGTTATGCCTCTTATCAGTATTACCGGTAAAATCATAATCCATGGAAGCCATCTTTTCTTACTGACTTTAGCCACTTGCATTACCTCACTTTGCTATGAATATGTGGAAGCTGTAAAATCAAAACTGCAGTCTTACAGCTTCCTTCCAGATTTTTCTACTTCACTTCATCAGGGAAATAAGTCTTCATGCATTCCTGCATCTTTGAAATATAATCATCAAAGCTGATCTCATCGCTGACATATTTTTGAAATTCCGCACCCATCTCGTTAATATACTCAGATGAATTTGCAGGTAACGGACGTACTACCAGTGTAGTATTTTCCAGATACGGCTTTAGCTCTTCAATACCGGGCACAGAGAACTCCGGATCTTCCACGACATCCGTTCTTGCCGGGATTCTGGAAAATGTTTCAGCATATACTTTCTGTCCTTCCAGACTAGCGGCCCATTTCAAGAAGATTTTTGCATTTTCCTTACGTGTTGATGCAGCATTTAAAACGTACTGCCATCCATTTGCATAAGTCTTCTCCTCTCCAAGATTTAACATTGGTGCAATATAAATATCATCTTTTCCATATCTTCCCGCCTTATCATAAGTAGGCATAAAGCTGGAATAATTCAACATGGATGCAACGCTGCCATCCATAATTCTCTGGTTTAATTCCGTATACTGATCTGCAATCTGTGACTTGGCGGTCCAGCCGTTATTTACCATTTCTTTTAAAAACTTCACTGCCTCCTGAGTCTGTGGATTAGACCAGTCATATAAATCACCACCAAATAAATTAATAAATTCACCGATATCATTCCAGACATATGTCTGTTCCCATCCTCCGCCATATCCATACACATTGTCCTTGGATACTTTTTCAAGAAATTCCACAAACTCGTCCTTGGTCTGAATGGAATCCATGCCTGCTTCTTTTACATATTTGCTGTTGAGCCAGAAACAAAAGATTTCCATAAACATAGGAACACCTTTTCCGTCACTCATTTCGATAAAGGATTCCGGATATGCCGCTTTAACTTCATCAGTGAGCACATCATCCAAAGGCTCCAGATATCCTGCGTTAACAACCGGAAGCAGCATTTCCTGATCAGCCGAAATTACATCGATCGTATCATCTCCCGATGATAAAATTGTCATGAATTTAGCTGTTCTATCTGCGGTATTTGTAGGCATGGCAATAACTTCAATATCAAGTCCGGTTGCTTTTTCTGCCGCATCCAGATAATCCTGGAAATTGCTTTGCGTCGCAGCATCATCTAAAAACATGGTCAACTTATTATCTCCGGTTGTCTCACTACTGCTGGTTGTCACTGATCCGACTGTTGCTGATCCAGCTGTGCTTTCAGCAGGCTCAGAAGCATTTCCGCACCCGCTCAGCACTCCAACAGTCATAGCAAGGCACATTAACATACTTACAATTTTTTTCTTCATTTTCTTATCCTCCCTAAATTAAACGTTTTGCCACTGACCTGTCTGATTACTTTTCAAACAGGCTTCAACAATTTTAGTAACATACCATCCTTCCGCAAAATCCGGACTCTCATAAACAGCCTCAGTTTCATTTAATATGCTTCCGTAGAAAATCTCAAAGCCTTTCTCAAAGGCATCCTTCCATCCTACCGAATGTCCATCCGGCAGATCTGCAAAGCATCTGATTTTTTCAGATAAATTATTTTTACCTGCATAAATAATCTCATTCCCGGAATCCTTGTGGCCTATCCACAAATTTGCCGGTGTTTCCTGCTGCCATTCATAGGCTTCCTTTGTTCCACTGATTAAGATTTTTAGATTATTCTTTTTTCCGGCGCATACCTGTGTGACGTTTATGTTTCCTACCATCCCTCCTTCCAATCTGAATAGAATAATGGCTGCATCTTCATTTTCAACCGATACCGGTTCTCCTTTACTATCACTGTCCATCGGTCGTAGAGAAAACGTATCTGCCTGCTTTGTCATATATCGCTTCTGATACTGCTTATGGAACATCGCATATACGGACACAATCTTCTCTCCTGTAATAAACTGGATCGTATCAAAGCAATGAGAGCCGATATCTGCCACTGCCCTGGATTCACCTCCTTTATCCTTCTGGACTCTCCAGTCAAAATCCGTGTCATATAACAGCCAGTCCTGCAGGTATTCTACCTGAATATGGCTGATCATACCCATTCGTCCATTTTGAATTCTTTGTTGTATTTCCTGTACCATCAAATTATTTCTGTAGTTAAAATTAACAGCTGTCTTTAGTCCCTTTTTGTCTGCAAGTTCTATCAGACTTTCTCCCTCGACAGATTTTATTGTCAATGGCTTCTCACTATATACATGGCATCCTGTCTTCAAGATTTCACAGCTTACTTCATAATGGAAATTGTTTGGTGTGCAATTATGTACAACATCCATGTTTTCATTTGTCAGCATTTCTTTATAATCTGAATAATATTTTTGAATTCCATTTTTTTCACACCATTCACGCATGCTCAGGTTACTGTCGGATCCCGCTACAATTTCAATATAGGGAAGTCTCCTCAGTGCCTCTACATGCTGTTTTCCAATAAATCCTAAACCGATTACTCCAACCCTAATCTTTTTCATACTTTTTTCCCTTCTCCGGAAAGTTAATGAATTGTTTCAAGTATTGCCGGCTGATCTTTAATGAATTTTCAATGCTCTCCTTATCATTCTCAAAAGATTTATCTTCAATCTCAATACATGCAGCTCCTTTATAGCCTATCTCTAAAAGGGCTCTTATATATTCTGCCCAATCCACATCGCCGTGCCCCGGTATGCAGGGAAGCATATACGAAAGTGGCGTTGCTAATATTCCGACTTCATTTCTGGCATCTCTATTCACTTTGATATCTTTATAGTGGACATGAAATATCTTGTCCTTAAATTCATATAATGGCTTAATATAATCCATCTCCTGCCAGATGAAATGGGAAGGGTCAAAATTTAATCCAAGCATATCACTCGGAAGACGCTTAAACAGTTCTCTCCAGATAGCCGGTGATATTGCCAGGTTCTTTCCTCCCGGCCATTCGTCCTCAGTAAATAACATCGGGCAATTTTCAATAGCTATTTTCACGCCCTTATTTTCCGCATAGCTTAAAATCGGCTTCCATATTTTTTCTGCCAATGCCAGGTTGTCTGAAACATTTAAATTCTGATTCCTTCCAATAAAGGTAGTAACCATGTTAACCTTCAATTCCGCTGCTGCATTAATTACCTTCGTCAAATGATCAATACTTTTCTTCCGACATTCGTCATCTTCATCCAGAACATTGGGATAATAAGCTAAAGCCGAAATTGTAATATTTCTATCCTTGCAATATCTCAATATCTCTTCTGCTTTGAAAGAATCGAGGGTGGATACATCAATATGCGTTACACCTGCATATTTACGTTCCGCTTTTCCTTTGGGCCAGCATGCAACCTCCAGACACTCAAAACCATTTTCTGATGCGAAATCCACCACCTGTTCAAATGAATAATCTGCCATCACCGATGTAATAAATCCCTGTTTCAATAAGCTTCCCTTCCTTTTTTATTTATTTTCATATAATTTACATTTTTCATTACTTTTTACATTTTTATTATACAAATCATTGACTTATTTTTCAATACCCTATATAATTTTCATAACAAGCGATATATTGCTTTTTCGATTTTAGTGCACTTTTACTAAGTATTGTGAAAATTTTTCATGCAGGAGGGGAATATGGCTATTTCCAAGGATGTAACAATTTCAGAAATTGCAGCAAGAGCCAACGTATCAATTGCAACCGTATCACGCGTCATCAACCAGGCCGGAAACACCAAAGCCGAAACAAAGCAAAAAGTTCTTCAGGCAATGGCAGAATTAGGACTGAATCCCAGTACTTACTGTGGTATTAAAGACCCCGCAGACTCACGATCCATATTAGTCTGCCTTCCCAACTTTCAAAATCCATTTAATGCTGATGTTATTGAAGGTATCCAAAATGCAGCTATGGCTCGTGGCTACAGAACTTTTTTTTACGCAGCTTCTGATTTACGCTTTTCTTTATATGAATACGAAAAAATTATTGATCAGAATAATTTTTGCGGTTTATTATTAGTACACAATGTTTTAGATACAGAACAGTTAAACAAAATAAAATTAAAATACCCAGTAGTCATGTGTTCAGAGCATTGCAATCTGCCTGATGTTTCTTTTGTCTCTATTGATGATGTTTATTCATCGCAAATAGCAGTCAACTACTTATTATCTATCGGGCGCTCTCGGATTGCCCTGATTAACAGTCAGCTGACAAATGCCTATGCACGTTTTCGCGAAAAGGGCTTTCTCTCCGCCCTGAGCAAGGCCGGTCTGCAGGCAAATAGCAATTGGATCCTGCATATTACAGAAATTGATTTTGACATTGCCGTCTCTGTAATTACTTCTTTATTGAAGGGGTCCGACCGCCCGGATGCAATCTACTGTGTCTCTGACGTATATGGGGCTGCAGCCATCAAAGCAATTCAAAATTACGGTCTACGTGTTCCTGAGGATATAGCCGTGGTAGGCTTTGATAATATCAGTCTGTCAAAAATGGTTGTACCCGCCTTAACTACCATTAATCAGCCAAAAAAACAATTAGGTCATCAGGCTTGTGAAATTTTGATTAATCTTATCGAAAATCCTTCGACACCTCCACAGCATATTTTGCTGGATACGGAATTAATCGTCCGATCCTCCACCTAAAACATAATCTGAAAAAGCAGGGCAACCGTCCTTACAGACGGTGCCCTGCTTTTTCAATTAGAATACTCATATCTTGAAAATTTAATTTCATCACAGCATCTCACACAGTTCGATCACTTCATGATTGGGTCCTTCCACCTTGAAAAAGCGGATGCCGGATTTCCAGTATGGCAGCTGCTCCACTTCCGTGCTGAGGAGCCGGTATACTCCCTGCATTTCACGGAACAGTTGATCCACCTTCTCCACGGATAATGCGATATGATCGATGCTGCCCGTGGCATCTGCGGTAGTCTCACTTTCGTACACCTCCAGCATCACGTTGTGGATTCTCAGGAAAGCCACCCTGTGTCCCTGATAGTTCTCCTGATTTATGATCTCGAATCCCAGAGAACGGTAGAAATCCAGAGTCTCCTGATATTTCTGTGTGGGGATCCCGATGTGCTGGATCCCCTTTATGTGTAATTTATATAAATATTTGTCCATGGCTGATGCCCCTTATCCCTCGATATGATATACTCTTGCTTCATAGGGCTGCAGATGCAGAGTATCTGTGATCTTTGTCTCCGGGTAATTGGATATCAGCAGCTTTGCTGATTTTTCAACGAACTCCGCAGGAATTTCCAGATCCATAGCTTCTCCTGCAAAATTACATACGATCAAAAGCTTTTCCTGTCCCAGAATTCTCTCATAGGCATAGATCTTATCATGCTCAGGATACAGCAATTCATAGGATCCATATACCACAATAGGATAATCCTTGCGCAGACGAATTACTTTACGATAGAAGTTCAGGATAGAATCCGGATCCTCCTCCTGGGCTGCCACATTGATCTCTGTGTAACAGGGGTTGGTCATAAGCCAGGGGGTGCCGGTAGTAAATCCTGCATTTTTCTCTGCATTCCACTGCATAGGGGTTCTGGCATTATCTCTGCCTTTACGATTGATATAACGCATCATATCCTCTGGTGTGATCCTGCCATCGGAGGTATATTCTTTATAAGCGTTAATGGCTTCAATATCATTGCATTCCTCAATATTATGGAATACCATGTTCTTCATACCAATCTCTTCACCCTGATAGATATAGGGGGTTCCCTGCATCATATGCAGGCAGACTGCCAACATTTTAGCAGATTCCTTCCAGTATTTTCCATCATCGCCAAAACGGGATACCATTCTCGGCTGATCATGATTGTTCAGATATAGACTGTTCCAGCCCACTCCATTGAGTCCGGTCTGCCATTTACTGAACACACGCTTCAGTTCTACGAGATCCGGCTTTTTGTCTGTCCATTTGTAACCGTTATCACTGTCCACATCCATATGCTCAAAGGTGAATACCATATTCAGTTCCTGTCTGTCAAAGCCAGTGTATTTGATGGCATCCTCCACAGAAGTACAGGGAGCCTCACCCACGGTGATCACATCGTATTTAGACAGAACTTCCCGGTTCATCTCCTGTAAATATTCATGCACATGAGGTCCATTCATCACATAAGGCAGGCGGTTGCCGTATTTGGAGCCCGGAATCGGTTCGCCATCAGGATATCCCTCCACCTTGGAGATCATATTGATGACATCCATTCGGAATCCGTCAATCCCCTTATCCAGCCACCATTTCATCAGGTCATAGACTTCCGCACGCACTTTTGTATTACGCCAGTTCAGATCCGGCTGTTTCTCGGAAAACAAATGCAGGTAATACATATCCGTCCGGGAATCATATTTCCACGCGGAGCCGCTGAAGTTGGAATCCCAGTTGTTGGGGGGATTACCGTTTTTCCCTTCCTGCCAGATATAATAGTCTCTGTAAGGATTGTCTTTGGAGCTTCTGCTCTCAATGAACCATTTGTGTTCATCAGAGGTATGATTCACCACCAGATCCAACATAATCTTGAGATGATGCTCATGCGCCTTCTCCAACAATTCATCGAAATCAGCCAGAGTGCCGAATTCATCCATGATATCACGGTAATCACTGATATCGTAGCCATTATCATCATTAGGAGATTTGTAGATCGGGCACAGCCACAATACATCCACTCCCAGGCTTTCCAGATAATCCAGCTTAGAGATGATACCACGCAGATCACCGATGCCGTCTCCGTTGCTGTCGCAGAAGCTGCGGGGATATATCTGATATACTACGCTTTCTTTCCACCATTTCTTATCCATATCATTGTCCAACCTTTCCTATTGTTTTTGTCTTTCTGAGCATCAGCCCTTGACTGCACCGTCAGTAACACCCTTCACGATATACCGCTGGCAGCTGATGTAGAATATAATGATGGGGATCATGCACAAGATCAGCCCTGCGGTTGCCAAATCCCATCTCTTGGTAAACTGTCCGAAGAACAGGTACGTCTTTAGTGGCAGTGTCTGCCAGCCTGTCTTATTGATGATCAGATTCGGCAGCAGAAAATCATTCCATATCCACATAACATTCAGAATTGCCACCGTCACCGTAATCGTTTTCAGCAGAGGAAATACGATACCGAAGAACAGTCTTACCATGCTGCAGCCGTCCAATGTTGCCGCTTCCTCCAGATCCAGAGGTACATTTTTAATAAACCCATGATAAAGCACAATGGACATACTGCATCCAAAGCCCACATACATAAACACGATTCCCGGACGATTCATGAGGTTCAGGTCACTCATGAAGTCCACCAACGGAAGCATGACACACTGAAATGGGATCAGCATAGAAGCCGCAAACAGCAGGAAGATCAGCTTGCTTGCTTTCGTGTTATAGCGGACCAGTACCCAGGCTGCCATGGAAGATACCAGTATGATCAGCAAAGTGGACACCACTGTGATCACCAGGGAATTCAGGAAGGAGCGTACAAAATCCAGCTTTTCAAACGCTTCCCTGTAATTGTCTATCCCAAAATGTGATGGCAGTGCCAGCACATCCAGATAGATCTCCTTCAGATCCTTGAAAGAACTGTTTAACAGCAGGAGGATCGGAGATACAAAGATCAGGGATAATGCCAGCATCAGCAGAATCAGCATTGCCTTTTTCCAGGTTTTCATCTTCATTACATCTCCACCTCCTTACGCTTGCTTAAGATCAACTGTGTTACAGAAATCACGACGACTACGATCAGGAACACTACTGCCTTTGCCTGTGCCTGTCCCAGCTTTGATTCCTTGAATGCCGTATTATAGATATTCAGTGCAATCATTTCCGTGCTGTTGGCAGGCCCGCCTGCTGTCAGGGACAGGTTTTGGTCGAACATTTTGAACGAATCCGAAATTGATAAGAACAATCCTATGGTAAATGCCGGTGCCACCAGTGGCAGCTTAATTTTCAGAAACGTCTGAAATGCTGTCGCTCCGTCGATTTTTGCAGCCTCCAGATAGGATTCCGGAATACTTTCCAGCTGTGCAATATAAATGATCATCATATATCCTGCCAACTGCCAGGTCAGTACGATCAGCATACCGATAAATCCCGTCTTCTGGTCGGACAGCCAGCCCTGGAGCCAGGTCATTCCTGTATTTTTGCCGATTGCTTCGAAAATAGACACAAAGATGAACTGCCAGGTAAATCCAAGCAGGATTCCTCCGATCAGGTTTGGCATAAAGAACACAGTTCTCGCCAGGTTGGCACCTTTGATCTTGTTGGTCACCAGCACTGCCAGTCCGAAGCCCACGGCATTAATGCAGATTACAGAGCAGAGTGCAAATATAAAGGTGAACAAAAACGAATTCCAGAATCTGCTGTCGCTCAATAATTTTCCATAATTTGCTATTCCTACAAATACGGCATTTTTGCCGATTCCGTTCCAGTCGGTAAAGGAATAATAGAATCCCTTTACCGCAGGAACCAGAACCACCAGTACAAAGGCGAAAAGTGCCGGAAGGATAAACAACCAGAAGCCTGTCTGTTTTCTTCTCATAATCCTATCTCCTGTTTTACTGCTGTCTCATAGCTTCCCAATCACTCTTGTTCTGCGCAATCACCTGCTCCCAGGTCATGCCGCCTGCCAGATATGCCTGTACATTGGCTGCTACGTTGCTATCCCAACCGGAAGGCTGACCGGAGAATACCCAGGGGATGGTCTTGCCTGCATTCATATATCTCATCACTTCCGCAGACAGAGGATCACTGATCTCAATGCCATCATAATTATCAAATGCAGGAATCAGAGACAATTCATTGATCACAATATTTTTGCCCTCATCGGACTGATACAGCCAGTTCAGGAAAGCTTTGGCTGCTGTCTTCTCTGCCTCGGAGGACTTGGAGTTCACGCACCAGTAATTGGATACTCCTACTGCAATAGAATCCTCGACCACACCCTTCAGAGGAATCGGCAGAATACCGAGATCCTGCAACAGCTCCTCAGATACATTGGAGATCTCCGGAGAGATCCAGTTGCCCTGCTGGATCACTGCTACCCGTTCAATAGCAAGTCCACCGCCGACCTGTGTTGCATAATCTACTGAATTTAGTAAAGATAAATTGTCACTGCTGCTGGTATATTTGGTCTCCAGGTCTATCAGATCCTTCAGTGCGTCGCCATAAGTATAATTGACTGTCTGGCTCTCAAATGCTTTTGCTGCACTTCCAAATTCCTGACTCAGCGCCACATTGTTGGTATGTAAACCTACAATCCAGGATTCCTTTGCAGCATATTCCTCGACCGCTTCCAGCACCGGGAACTGGTCTGCCAGAGTGCCCGCATCGATCTGGCTCTGCAGATCTGCAAATGCCTTATCCATCGCATCATAGCTGGTCAGTGTAGAAGCATCGATGCCTGCTGCCTCGAAGATTTTCTTATTGTAGATCAATCCGTAGCCTTCCACTGCGATCGGCATTCCATATACCTGTCCGTCCACCGTCACATTGTCACAGCCTCCTGCAGTCACATGGGATATCCATTCTTCTCCTGTCAGGGGCTCGAGATATTCCTTGTAGCTGGCAATATCATCCGGTCCTCCCAGTGTAAAGATTTCTACCGGGTCATTTCCCAGCATCTTTGCTTTCAAAGAAGATGCATAATCCGATCCGCCTACCGTTTCCAAATGAATTGTCACTCCCGGATTCTCAGATTCATATTGCTCAATGGCTGCCTGCAGCGCATCATTGATCTCATTTTTATTTTGGAAGATATCCACTACCACCTGGTCTCCCGAACCGGTATTCGTACCGTCTCCACTTTGACTCTCGTTATTTCCGCAACCGGCGAACATACCGGTGATCATCATTGCTGTAAGGATTCCTCCCACTACTTTCTTTTTCATAAGCCTATTTACCTCCTTCGCATGTCCTGCATGATTTCCATACAATACGTGTCCCTGTTTTCGTTTGGTTATGTACATAACTTCTGTATCATCAACATATCACTTGAATGTATATATGTAAATAGGTTATGTTCATAACCTATTTAATAGCCAAATGAAAACCTCTTTCTTTTGTACATTTTTGACAATATTTGGGGATTCTGTTATAACTAAAATAGTCTGAGTACAGGAGGAACCTATCTATGACTACTATCAAAGATATTGCCGAGCGCGCCGGAGTCAGCACTGCCACCGTATCCAATGTGATCCATGGAAATACGAAGAAGGTCTCTCCCGCCACAATTGAACTGATCGAGAACTTGATCAAGGAAATGGGATATGTCCAGAAAATGGGACTGAGTGTACTAAATAACGGCAGTTCCAAAATGGTGGCTGTCGTTATCCATACCCACAAGAAATATGAGGATGCCGTGATCTCCGATCCCTTTTACGGCAAGATCATCGGCTTTGTCGAAGAAAAGCTGCGTCTGCTGGGTTATTATATGTTGCTCTACTCCACAGATGACGTCAATGAAGTCTTCCGTACCGTCATGGCATGGAATATCGATGGAGTCATTGCCCTGTCCTTTTCCCGCAATGATTGCAATAAGATCTGGCACCTGATCCACAAGCCCGTAGTCTGTATTGATGCTTACGGAATCTCTCACGATGATACTCCCGTTACCAACATCGGGCTGGATGACTCCACAGGGGGTGCCTTGATGTCAGAATATTTGTTACAATGCGGTTATGAAAACATAATGGTATGTGCCACCAACGATTATGGTGTGGATTATTCGAGATGGACCGGTGCCAGAGAAATGTTCGAGGAAATGACTGCCGGAAACAAAGAGAAAAAAATACGTCTGATCAATATCGGTGAGACCCAGACCACCAGAGAAAGCTTCTATCAGCAGCTGCTGCGTCAGATTCCCTTTCCAACGAAGACGGCGGCTTTCTTTCTTTCGGATTATTTTGCCATTGAGGCCATCAGTTACTTAGGCTCCAAGGGTATCCGGGTCCCCGCGGACCTGGGGATTGCCGGATTCGATGATATCACCTACGCCCACCTTACCGTTCCAAAGCTGACTACCATCCATCAGAACATGGAACGTAAAGCAGAGCTGGCTGTAACGGAGCTGCTATCTGCTATACAGAATCCCATCTACATGGGCAAGGAAGTATTACTGGATGTCATTCTGATCGCAAGAGATTCCATCTGATGCCTGTGTCATCTTCCTGTACTCATACCGGGGAAGAAAATCATTCCTGCCGTAGGCATCATAATAATTCATGAATATCCGCTGTAAAATATCCGGGATATACGATTCTTCTGCTTCCACCAGTATGATCAGGTGCTGGAGAGAGCTGTATCGGGTGCATATATCGTTCTTCCGGATATTTTGCCGGATTGCTTTCTCCATGCACTCCATTGCTTTATCGATATGATCAATGTACATCGTCTGGTCTGATTTTGCATCCATGGTGACCAGCACCAGATAACAGCGGTGCCAGTATCGTTCTCCCAGGCTGCTTACATATTGATACAGTCTGGCGAACTCACGATAGTCAAGATCTAATGCTCCTGTATAGCTTCCGCTCTCCAGCAATGCTCCGGCGATTACCTCCAGATCATTTTTTCTGGCCTGTGCATCCAGCTGCTGTTCCTCCAGCTCCTCATAAAACCGGTAACTGTTTTTACCGTTCTGTTTGACATAATACAACGCCTTATCCGCTTTTATATAATATTCTTCAAAGTTTCCTCCCTGTCTGCACATGCACAGACCGCAGGACAAGGATGCCGGTGAAGTCTCCGCCGTGACATTTTTTGCCGCACCAAAGCTGTCAAACAGCTTTCTTATCCGCATGCTCATCTCTGCTTCTGATGCCTCCGGCAGATAGAACAGGAATTCATCTCCTCCCAGCCGGCAGACCACTGCGTTCTCCATGCACTCTGTGAGCATTGCTCCTACCAGCCTGAGAGCACGGTCCCCTGCCTTATGTCCATAGACATCGTTGATCTTCTTCAGATTATCCATATCGACAAACCCCAGACAGCCATCATGCTCCTGCATTTTCTCAAGGATCAGCTTTTCACCCTTATGACGCATGGGAAGACCAGTCAGATAATCCAGGCTTTCCCTGGCCTCTCTCTGCCTGGCCAGCTCCAGCTCGCGGATGCGGTCCATTGTCTGGATCAGCGTAACGACCAGCAGGACCACCAGTCCGGTTGCGATAAAGATCCCGGACAATGACACCACTCGATACACCGCTGTCACTTCCAGCATGACTGCGATCATGGCAGCTACCAGTCCGATCAGCGGAAGCTTGTAATGTTTCGCCGTTCCCTTGATGAGATCCCGGCAAATGGTGATAAATATCGTCAGGAACGTTCCTGCGATCACTAGGTGGGACAAGAACATTGTCGAGATAAAATCTGCGATATTCAGTAGCTGTAAGGCCGTGCATAGTACAAAATTCACACAGGTGATACACTCTGCCACATGATAGACCTTCCGGTACCTTCCCTGCTGCACACTGTCAATATAGAACATGATCGGAACCGGGCAGAGCATCACAACGAAGAAGCACATATTCGACAGAATAGAAGCATTGGAAACAAACAGCTGGCGCAGCTTCGATTCTCCCAGCATCCACACTGCTCCCAGGAGCATGCACCATCCCAGGTACTCCAGATCAAATCTCGTCTTATATATAATATCAAGCACCAGACTGATGATCAGCACGACCAGTCCGGCAAACAACATCGTACAGGCGATCAGAGTTACCATAAAATAGCAGTGGAACATATATGCCCAGATATCTGATTTATCCCCACAATATACCGTGTTGACGACACCGGAATACTTGTCGGTAAAGGACTGCAGTTCAATCCGCACTTCCTGTCCCGCATCCTCGCCGGATGTCTCGCAGAACACATACCCACTGGCAGAATTTTTCCCAAAAGGTCTGGTATTCTCCGTATCATACACCGCCCTCAGTTCCCCACCGATGTAAATGCGCACATTCTCCAGAGAGGACCTGATGGCGATCGTATTTTCATGATAATCCTGTGGGAGCACTGACCGGATGACCAGAGGCTCTCCGGCAGGCACATCACATTTGCCCGGAACCGGGATTTCCTCTTTGGTTCCGTCTGCCAGCACCCGGTAAAAGGTTCCGGTATAAGTAATGCTTTCCTCCGTGACCGTTTCCCTTTCACTTGGGTAAATAGATTGTCCCAAAAGGAATGCCGCAAGCAGCACAAGTATTACCACATAAAATAAAATTCTTTTATACTTTCGAATCGTATATTTCTCTTCTGTCAACTTTTCTACCTCATTAAATGATACCGGGCAGCCCCTGCTTTTATGCCTATATCCAGGTGTAGTCCATGATCTTTCATCCATTTATGAATAAGTTTATCACATGCAGCTGGAAAAAATAACTATCTATTTTCCCCCGTAAAATGTTTATGAAAAATTCATTCGACAAATCATGCTTTCCGAACTAAAATAGGAATGCGATATGATAATTTCATGATCCTATGAAAGGAGACAACATGATATGAAGAATAAAAAATATTCCATCGTTTATAGCAGCTTAACAGGTAATACCAGGATGCTGGCTGACGCAGTCCATGAAGCATTACCTCAGGATGAATGTGAGTATTTCGGTGAGGCCGACACTGTGATCCCTTCCTCCGAACTGCTCTATATCGGATTTTGGACAGACAAGGGAAATGCAGATACCAAGACATTACAGCTATTATCGCAGTTAAAGAATAAACAGATTTTTCTGTTTGGAACTGCCGGCTTTGGTGGCAGCGATATCTATTTCCGGAAAATCCTGAGTCAGGTTAAGCAGTTCGTTGATGCAAGCAATGTTATCGTCGGAGAGTATATGTGTCAGGGCAGAATGCCGCAGTCTGTCAGGGAACGCTACCTGAAAATGAAGGAGGCTCCCGATCATCCGGCAAATCTTGATGTATTGATCCAGAATTTTGACTGTGCATTGTCTCACCCTGATGCCAATGACCTGGAAAAACTGAAAGAAGCCGTTATGAATTCATCCTTCTGATAAGACCATAAAATAAGGCAGCCCCACATAGCTGAGTCTGCCTTACCTTCTTTACTTAACGTTGATGCCTTTGGCATATTGTTGTAGAAAATGTTCTTTTCCACATGGTCTGCCAAAATAATATCCCTGCAGAAAATCCACCTTCATTTCTTTCATTTTCAGAAGCCATTCTCTTTCCTCGATGCCTTCTGCACATATCCTGACGTTAATACTATGTACCATCGGGATGATATTTTTATATAATTCATAATCCCTGGCACTGTTCATCGCCTTGGCCGTAAAATCCCTGTCCATTTTCACATAACTCGGATTCATATCACGGATACAATGAAGATTTGAATATCCTGTTCCAAAATCATCGATCACGAAGGGGATCCCGTTCGTGTCCAGGCTCTTACGGAATTTGCAGAACGATGGTGTCATATCCATAAATCCGCTTTCTGTCATTTCAACGCATAAACATGCCGGCTTTAAAGCGTACTTTTGTATCACATCCAGAATATCCCGCTCTACATTGCCCTGTAGGATCTGAACATAAGAAACATTTACATTTATCCTGAAATCCGGAATATATTTCTGCATTTCACAGCACATTACTGCAGCTTCGTTCAAAATATATCTTCCGGCGGGAATGATCAATCCGGTCTCTTCCAACAATGGGATAAACTCCATCGGTGAAACAGGCTCCTGTCCTTCTTCCGTTATCATGGAAAAACGCATCAGCGCTTCTGCTCCAATGATCTGTTCCGTCTGGCAGTCCACGATCGGCTGATAATTGACTTCAAAGCCTTCATAATTGTTTACAATAGCATTACGAAGTGCTGCTACAATTCTTCCTTTTTGCAAAAAGGCCTCATAGTCATCCTGGTCAAAAACATAGAATCCGTTTTTACCCATGCCTTTTGCCTGTTTCAAGGCAAATTCAAACTTTTTGCGGCATTCTTCGGTTCCCTCACAAAATGTTGCTGCATCTATAACACCAATAGAAATAGAAAATATAGCTTCATAATTTTCGGCTACTATGAAATTATGAAGTTTATCTGTAATCTTTTCTTTCAGTGCCACAGCGTCTTCTGCGGAGGAAGCTTCCAGATCCACGATCACATACTGATCCGCTACCAGATGGTAAATTCTCTGCTTGTCTGAAAGGCAATCCTTCATGCAGCCGGCTACGCTTTTCAGGATATAATTACCATAATCCGCTCCCCTGGAGCTATTGATTGCTCCGAAATCATCAATTCCTACATGCATCAAAAAGCCCTTGGAAATAGGTGCCTTTTGTGAACACAGGTAAGCAAGGAATTCCGGACCGCCAAGCAGTCCTGTAACATTATCGGCTCTTCTCTTGTTGCCGGTCTCATTCAGACATCCGATCAGATACTCTGCCTTTCCCTGCTGATCATCGATCACGATACCACGACAGTTGACCCAGACCGGCAGACCTTTTTTATCAAGCCACCTGTAATGAAGATTATGTACCTTTTCTCTTCCTTCGCATATATCCGCAAGATTCTTTGTAAGCACCTCGCGGTCTTCCTCATATACTACCTTCATAACTTCATTTGTAGCATCTGCCAGGAGATTTTGCGATATATGAAACCGTTTCACAGCCGATTGTGAAATCTCAAAGATATTATTCCGCAGATCAAATATATACAGATAATCATCCATACATTCTGTAATGATCTCAAATAAGATTTCTGCTGTCTGCTCTCCAAACAATTGAAATATATCATTAATCACAACAAGAACCTTCCTCCCGGCAGCTGCACTCTATTCCTGCCATTTTTCTAGAATAGCTTGAAGATATTTATGCGGTCATGCATCTTGGCTGCTCCCTCTGCCAGATTAATACTGATTGCAGTATTCTCTTCTGAGGATGCGGCATTGCCCTGTACCACGCCGGACAGCTGTTCAATCCCCTGGCCGATCTGCTCCAGGGACTCTGCCTGGGAGTTGGCTTTCTCCATGGTATTCTCTGCAATCTCTGCAAAGGACTCCATATCTGCAATGATCTGATTGAATGCGTCTGCT
>OGGG01000173.1_pt1 | contig 75290 bp, 74 predicted proteins | sample 1571201 | NCBI WGS metagenome assembly OGGG01 (sample SAMEA2581946, study PRJEB24529) | metagenome | biome: Human gut stool | place: China | collected 2011 | reverse complement strand
CGCTGAAACCCGCATAAACACTGGCTTTTTTAAGCAACTCGATTTATTCAAACTCGATTTCGGCAACTATATATTGTGTCTATCCGAATTATAGATTTCTATATTTAGTATAATGATTCTTAAAATTCTATGTATTCTTTGTCGTTTCGGAACTTTTTGCAAGCATTTTGCAATCACATTCAACTTCTATGCATATCATATTGCTTCAAACATTTCCTGATATATTTTATTTTCTTCCTTGAGTTTATCAATACTTTCTTGCAACTGTTCTATAATTTGATCTCTATCCTTGCAACATGTACTACCCGGTTTGACTTTTCTTAAACCACCATACCTATCATCAGGATACATATTATGTAATGGATCTAACCAGATAACATAAAAAATATTTTCATTAAACACGCCATGTATACCACCTTTAGATTTTGAAATACGAATTTGATAACAATCCTTTAATTCAACACCATCAGGCAGCTTAGATGGAGGTGTTGCATTTTCATGTGAATGCACCCTATACTTTGACTTTGCATATGAGCCATTTAACAATTCTTCTTTTTTTATAGATGACACATCTTTCAACATATCAAGCAACTCCAATGACCAATTTACGCATGTTCCATCCAAATTAAAATATTCTGTAGTTTCCAAAGCTTCAAATGAAAATGATATAGCTGATTGCGTATAATTTAAATGTTGTCTTTTTATCTTACTGGTTGGTTCCGAAATCTTTGTAGCTTTTGGTATTCTACTATTCTTCATTTTCCATCAACGACCTATAGTATATTTTCATATCATTTTCATCAATTATATTATTACATCCTTGCCATGGCTTAAGTCCTTTTCTTGCCTTTATCCACGGCATTTCTGTATGATTAAGTTGCTCTAATTCATCTCCATCCAAATCACCATATGAGTCATATATTTCTCTTGCAAATGAAATAAACTCTTCTGGAATATCTGCCTCTTTATTATTAAGTGGAATATATCCAAATCCATACACTTTATATTTTTGATATAAAGCAGGTTGAACGGCCCCATGTACCCAAGCCTCAAAAGGTTCTGTAATAATATTAGCATCATTTATAGCAAGATACCATGCTTTAGCATAATAACAAAGTTTTTGCAATTTTTTATGTGTCATAGAATCTATGCACAAAAAAGCATCAGCTAAATCAAAAACATCTCCATATTTTTTACCAACTTCACCATAAGTCAAATTCAATCCATTAAATGATGTTTTAAACTCATCAAAAAAGTTTTTACTCATTTCTTTCAACTCCTATAATCTCGTCTTGACCTATATCCTCATCGCTAAGCAACATTCTTCCAAATTCATCAGTTAATGCATCTATATAAATCATAAAAAGTCGCTCATTTAATAATGATATATTTTCATCCTCAAAAATATCTTTTTCAATGCTATTAGTATCATCAATATAAATGTCCGAATCTAATGTCAATTTGTATACTTGCTTATCATTAAGTTGCCCTTGTTCAATATCACATAGTAAATTCAATTTACAATGATCTACTGAAAAATTCTCTTTTTTCTCACTTGCAAAAACTTCTGATTCGCTAAACAAATCGTAGCAATCAAAATACCTTTGATTAAAATACTTATTTATATACTCTACACTATTAACAAAACAGGAATTAATTTTCCTCAACCCAAATCTTTTCATTGTAAAGAAATCAATTGTTGATCTATATATATTTGAAATATCCATAAATGTTGTTGCATATTCATCAAACGGAATATATTTTGTTGCATTTACTTTTATACATATATGCTTAATAGATAAATCAACTGCATAGCCACTATTGTCATTAATAAAAGAATGTATAGCAATGTTCCGTATTTCTTTAACAGGACTTGCCGTTTCAAATATTCCATTAGAATTCATATTTATATCAATCTCATTGTTAATCTGTTGCTCATATCGGTTAAAACCTCTTTCTTTCAAATAAGGCTTTACCTGCATTAATATTTTATCCATTTCAGCTTGTAAAACCCCTTGAAAATCCAATCTTATAATTACATGTTTTAAAAAATTATGTTTAAATGATGAGCGACTTATACCTTCTCGTTCCATAGTCTATCCTCCATAGTATGCATATATATTTACAGTATATCATACATTTTTGACCTTGTGCGAACAAATTTTATATTCCACAAATAATTAAGCATGCACCACCTCCCTCACCACAATCTCCTCCGCACAAGCAATAATATTATTCATCTTCCCCACCCACAGCATCTGATTGTCCGCTTTTAACTGCTCTGTCACACCTTGCTTTACCTTCATCTGTTCCACAAGCTGATCCAACATCTCATGGCATTCCTCGTCAATATCATGCAGATATTCATTTAGTCTTCCTTCAAGCAACAGCTCCATATAATATCCATGTCTGAACTCCTTCAGATACTCACATCTCATATGTCCAAACTTTCCGATATTATAATTTGTTCCCTCTGGCAACTGTAAATCCGGATAATAAATATCATCTTCACCTAACACATAAGTAATTCCATTCTCCACAATAACTTTTTCCAATTTTCCCATAACTTTCATCCACCCTTATGCGATACTTCTCACACCTTAACATCAATAATAGCCTCTAGCTCTTTTACAACCTTTCACATACACTCTGATTCCAACATATACTGCCTGAACTAATAACAATAAAGCAACAAGATTCAGCTTTACTAAGACCTTTATCCAATCTCCAAAATACACAGCCACAGCTAAATTTATTACTGCTATTCCAATGCTAATCACATCACAACAATTCTCCCGATATACCTTCGTAATTTTCTTTTCCGCAATCACTATCAGTACCCCTACAACACCCGCAACTCCAGCAATTACTATAATAAACAATAACCAATGCACTATAATCGCTATCATCTCATTCGGTATCCTATCTCCCACCTGTGCCAACGCCTTTGCAACACCGACAATCCATCTGCAAGACTGACGAATACCATTCCATAGTGCCTCGAAAAATGCTGTAAAATCGCCTAAAAATATCCCAGATCTCATTGCAGCAAATACTGTTGTCACGATTGCATACCACCATAAAACTACAATTATTGCATCAAATCCGCCAGTCTTTGCTCTATACTTCTTTTCCAGTCCATTCCTTTGATGCTCATACCTCTCTTTCGCCTGCTGATATGCCTTGCGGTCGCAGTTCCGACACCTTTCATAGAGTACCGGCTTTTCAACCGGTATCTCCACTTTCTTTTGATGTGTTAATGCATGTTCCTTTTCCTGCTCAGCTTGTCGTAGTTTATCTTGACATTCCTCTATTATGCTGTCGGCTCTTTTCTTTTTCTCTTTCTCGTTCTGCAACAATTCTTTTGTTTGCTTCAATTCGTTCTTTAAGACTTGTACGTTCTCGGCTTTGTTCTCGCTGTTCAGCTTCTCGCATAAGTTCAGCGATTCGTTCAGTTGTCCTTGCAGTGTTCGTATTTCGCTGTCCTTCTGCCGGATAATGGAATCTTTCTGTGTCAGTTCCTTTTCCATGCTCTCCAACATTTCCAGCATTTCCTCCATCCGCTCGTCTTGCTTTGAGCTTCTTAAATCGTTCATCTACATCCCTCGCTTTCTCTAGTCGGTCCTGCAGTTCAGCAATTCCTCGTTCTGTCTCTGCAATAACCGGTTCTCGTCGTTCAACTTCTCCGCTAATTCTTTCCATTGCTGATTTTCGTCTTTCAGCATCCGATTTTCCTCTTTCAATGTCTGAACTTCTCCATCCTTCTTCTCCAATAGTTCCAACAGTTCCTCTATACTTGGCAAGATTTGAAGCTGCTCTTGCAACTCGTTGTTTAATTCCTGCAATCTTTGATTCTGCTCCTGAAACAAATTGAGTTGTCCGTCCCGCTGCTCCATCTCCTGGTACATCTCTGCCATAAGTTCCTGTTGGTCCTCGATCTGGTTTATCATATTCTCCAGCAGGGGAATAACTTCTCTGCTTTCTTCTAATGTCATTCAATCGCTCCTTCCATTGCTTTAATAAAATTCCAACCTGTCCAAACACTTCCTGCAACTTTTTCAATATTTTATTCTGCTTCTTTATAATCCGATTTCCCTCTACTTTCCAAGAAGCAGATACAGCCTGTCCCGACTGATATTTTTCTTCAATCTTTCTTGCATCTGCTCCCTCATGAATCGTCGGTATTTCAATCTTTCCTTGCCGCTCATAAGATCGATGGTCAATCTGCTGTTCCTTCTTTAAATGCAGATTACATTCCTTTGCCCACTCACTTCGCCACAACTCACAGTTTTTCGGATTATTCCATCCTGTTGCATCGGTAACCCCACGTTTCCATTGTTTACGGTTACGAGAATCTAATTTCTGATTTCCATCTGCATCCAATACTGGAATGCGGATACCATGTCTCTCAGGAGTCTTTTTATCCTGCCACCAATTCGGATGAGTTTCATCTATAACAATATTTCCAGCCTCATCCCTGACAAATGCCCAGTCTTTGATCTCTTTATTTCCCCAAGTATGATTTTTCTTAAACGGACGCATGGTAACCAATAAATGAACATGAGGATTACCATCCCCTTTATCGTGAATGCTCCAATCAGCACACATTCCTTTTGCTACAAAGTTTCTCTGTATAAAATCTGTTGCATATTCAATCTGTTCCATTCTGCTCCACTCCTTCGGAAGCGAAAATTCAAACGACCTGCCAAACTGTGCGTTTGCACCTTTTTCTACTTTCAAAACTTCATTCCATAATCGCTGTTTTTGGAACGTAATTTTGAACTTTTCCAGAGCCGCTTCTTTATCCTCGGCTCTTTGATAACGGATGGATTTTCGAAATCGCTTGATATTTTCATCTGGCACATTTGTCCATTCCAGTGGTGCATTTTCACACATCATAAGCGAAGTATACACAACTTCCTTTTTCGAAGTGTAATAACTTACCTTACCAGTTTCCTCATTCTTCATCACATCACCATTCAGATATGCAGATGCAGCTATGATAGATTTCCCTTTGCTCCGTCCGACAATCTTTACTGTAAAATGAAATATCGCCAACTCACCTTCCCCCTTTCTGCCGTATCCGGCATTAATTTCCTGCAAATACAGTATTGGCAGGAACGCCCTCTGCGTAAGAGTGCCTCCTGCGACATGAGCAGGTCTGCACGAAGTGCCCCTCGGAGAGTGCGTCCAGCCTCACAGGCTGGTCTCCATGAAGTGGTCCGGCTGAAAGCCCCGCCGACGGAACGAGCCCGGCAAGCGAAGCGCAGACCGGTTGCCGCTTGCGGCAAACTTATTAGACGACCTCTGGTTGTCTATAAGTGCGCCCTTCATAAAGAGCAATGAAGGGATTAGAAAATCTAACCCCTCTGCCATTACACTTCCTCCGTTTCCGGTATCTGCTCCTTCTGCATTGCCTTAGAAAAATATCTTCCATTTGCTTCCTGTCGTTTTAGAAAACCTATCAGCTTCGGAATATCTTCTTCCTCAATCGGATAGCCCAACACCGATTCCACCGCACCACCAATCACGCAAAGTCTGTGTGTACGCTTTCTACTCTCTTCGGCTTTCTGTCGTTTCTGTAGTTCCCGTTTTTGTGCTGCATACTTCTTTGCTTTTTCAAGACTTTCCTGCTCTCGTCGTTCCATTTCAAGCAAACGCTCTTCATAACTTTTTGTTGATCTACTCATTAACTTCATCCTTTCTTTCTAATCCTGCAAACATTTCCAATATCATCCGAAGGGATTCTAATATTTTCAAATCCAACTCCTCCGATTTTTCTACTGCCTGCAAATGTTCATCAATCACTAACAATTTCTTTTTCATCCCATCAAAAGTTTTCACATTTCCAAATGTGATTACTTTCTGATACATACAACTCTGGATGAAAAATTCTGCCCTCGGAAGTCCCGATAATGCAATTCTTTCATCAATAAGTTGCTTCTCCTCTGGTGTCACCCGGAAATTCACAATCACGCTCCTTTTCCGGTTCTTTTCATTCTTTTTCTTTGGTGTCACACCCGATACAAGGTTATCCCGTCTGTATATCTTCGCCATAATATTTACTACGCCTCCTTTTTCTCCGTTGCATCTACATCTCCCCTGTCCTCGTTCAGCTTATCTGCAAGTGCTTTCTGTTTGGACGGATAAAGATGAGCATAATTAAATGTGATATTGATTCCCTCATGTCCCATCCTCTCTGCAATAGCTACCGGAGAAAATCCAAGCTCAATACAATGTGCTACATGCGAATGTCTTAGATCATGAATTCTGATTCTCTTCACACCTGCCGCCTTTGCTCCTCTGTCCATCTCGTGGTGCAGATAGCTTTTGGAAAATGTGAATAACCTTGTATGCTCATCACATTTATAGAGCATTCCGAAATAATCTTCCATCTCCCGGCAGAGAAACTCCGGCAACTCGATTACACGATTGCTCTTTTCCGTTTTGGGACTGGTAATATAATCCTTACCCTGCAAATGCTGGTAAGATTTATTAATGGTCAATTTCCTGTCCTGGATGTTGAAATCGCCTCTTTCCAAAGCAAGAAGTTCACCTTCACGAATTCCTGTCCAGTAAAGAACTTCAAACGCATAATAGGAAACTGGCTTATCTTTCATCACCTCTGAAAATTGCAAATATTCCTCTTTCGTCCAGAAAAGCATTTCCTTTCCTTTTGCCTTTCCCATCTTTCCCGCCTGCTTCGATGGATTAGCGGTCAATCCATAAAAACGGCAAGCGTGGTTGAAAATCGCACTAAGCTGGTTCTGAATGGTGCGAAGATAAGTCTGTGCATATGGCATTCCATTTTCATCTCTCATGCTAAGCAACTGATTCTGCCACTGAATAACATCCGTTGCCGTAATCTCCGCAAGACTTTTCTTCTCAAAATAGGGAATAATCTTCGTTTCCATAATGTGCTTCTTGGTTAAAAATGTGTTCAATTTCAACCTCGGCTTCATATCCTCCATATAGACCTCCACGAACTGTGGAAATCCCATATTGACATCTTTTGATTTCTTTAGTAGGAATTCACGTTCATACTCAAGTGCCTCTCTCTTAGTGGCAAAGCCTCGTTTCGTATGAACCTGACCGACGCCCTGCCAGTCTTTATATCTGATATAAACTTTCCAAGTACCTCTTTTCGTATCTTTACTTGCTGACATAACCAGCACCTCCTTATTGTATATTCTGATATGGATTCCCACGCAGGTATCGCAGATAATCATCATGCAAATCTGCCTGCTCCTTTAATGTGCCTGACAGACTCTCCGCATATAGCGTCGATATCAGGTAAGATTCCATATTTTTGATTTCCAAACTGTTATCCACCAATCGCTCCAACAGATCCGCAATATGAACCGGTTTCAACTTCAGTAACTGGCTTTTTACAACCTGCCATGGATAACTTGTCCCCTTAATCGTTATCTGCTTTCTTGGAAAGCACACAACATCGCAGATGGTATCGTATATCTCCCGGATCATCTCCTGTTCGCTGGCATTTTCTTCTGCCACCTCATAAAACTGTTTCAACTTGATATTCTCAGCTACAAACTTTCTAAGTTGTTCTGTGTCCTTCTCTCCTTCGCTCTCATCTGAATGATTGATAGATGGATGATTCTTCACTTGGTTATTATTTAATTGATTATTAATATATTGTGTGCGCTTTTCGGATGCCGGCTTTCCCGCCACCGGGTTATCGGCTTTCGGCTTCTCCGTTTTCCGAAAATCAGACAACGGCGCAATTGGCGTTTCGTGAATCTCTATCGCTATCTTTCCAAATTTGCCACACTCTGCTCTCTCCTGAGTTCTTGAAATATATCCAAGTTCCTCTAAATGTGTCAGACTGGCTCGTATTGAACTTTTTCCATCAGGAATAATCTTACTCAATCCCGATATGGTAAATTCCCAATTATCCGGCAGGGAAAGCAGTGTAACAACCATTCCCCTGTCACGCAGGCTCAATGAATGATTTTTCAATATATCCTTGTAAACATTCACATACTGACCCTGCGTCTTGTTCTTAAATACTGGCATAATCAATCGCCTCCTCTTTTTTGTTGTGTACGTCAGGAAGCTGTGCTATAGTAAATGTGTAAGCGATACATCACAGCTTCTGATGTGTTGTTGACCTTTCTCTTGCCGGAGAAAGGTCTTTTTTTATGCTTCTTTTGCCATGCCATAACAATTCTCCTCGTAAAACTTTCTATTTGCCTTGCCGGACAAAACAATAAGATTCGGATTGATGGCAAGCATGCGATCATTGAGTTGCTTAATGATCTTATAGCCTTGTGCTCGGCTGACTCCCCAATCCTCACAAACTTCTGTCACGTCTACATACATCTTTTTATTCATAGGCTGATTCCCCCTTTCTTCACTTCAATGTATTTTGAAAACATTTGCGATTATTCAACGCGTACATTTTTGTACTTGCGCAATTATAGTATAATATCTTTTTTGTTTCGTCAAGTACTTTTTTGTACTTTAATTCTATTTGATATTAACTTTTCTGTTCACTTTTTTATTTGTTCGTGGTACAATAATGCTATTAAGCAAGAAAATACTTATCGTAAAGGAGATTTTTATATGACTCTTGGAGATAAAATTAGAAAATATCGAACACTAAAAGGTCTGACACAGGCACAGCTTGGCTCAATGGTCAAACTGACCGGTGACCGCATACGCCAGTATGAAAATGATGTACGAAAACCAAAGGATGGAAAACTGTTTGAGATTGCAGACGCACTGGACATAAATCCTTCTACACTCGCTGAACCGGATTTTGATGATCCCACCAGTGTAATGCATGTACTTTTTGAATTGGAGGATATCTATGGATTGCACTTTGAAAAAGTCGGTGATAATTATCAATTAGCCTTTTCAAAGGGAGAATATTCGAGTGCTAACTGGATTATTGAGGGACTTGCAGCATGGGTTAAAAAAAGAGACGAATTACAACCGGATATCAATGACTCAAATAGTACCATTGCGGATAAGAAAAACGATTATATCCGTTGGAAGGCAAGATATCCATATAATTTTGCCGAAGAGATTACCAACAATTTTGCACTGGTGCAAAAGTTTAATGAAGATGCCTCTTCTCTGCTATCTTCTGACAGGCACCCGGTTACTCGTTTTTCAGAATTTTATCGCAGCTTGCTTGCGTTGGAAGATGCCGAAGTCAAATTCACTATATCTGTAGATGAAATTGTGAGCAGACGAAGCGCCGCATTTTATATTGATTTAGATTACATTATGAACAGTTCAGATGAAATCAAGAAACTATATATGGAATTTAGACAATGCTGGTATGACATGAAAGAGATAGGAATTGAAATACACGAATCACCAGTTCCTGTAAATGGCAATATGAATATAGCACTATATTCCGATAACATTCAGCTTATAACACTGTTTCATGCACATATACACCACTTAGAAAAAAAGAAATCTCCTATGTATGATGAGGATATGTATAAAGCTGAGATTGAAGATACATTGCAGATATTCAATGTACCAATAAAAGAATACGTTTAAAGTTGGAGGCATCTATGTGGAAAACAATATATTCTATTGATCTTAATCTGCTAATTGGTATCATTGGTGGAATAATTTCTGGTATTTTTGTTTCTTATGTATTTCTGATTGAAGCAGAATTCAGAAATCAGTTTAACCATGTAAAAGAAATGTTCACTTCCATATATGGAATTACTGCTACATACTCCGCCTATGAGCACTTCAAAAAAACAAAAGGCAAAAAACGTGCTAACAAAGTTAAAGCGATTGATAATGCCGGTAACATTGCTGGTGAAAGCAACATGGTCGATATTCTCAACAATTATTGGAATGAGCTTTCTTCCTTTTTAACCACTTATGAACCTTGGCAATATAAATTCAGACTTAACAAAATTCTAACAGAAATAACTGATATTGTTACTGATGGCAAATACATGATCAGAAATTCTCCTAAAGACTTCGCAGAAATATCCCAAAGGCTAGAAATATGTATTGACCTATTTGAAGATTGTGAACGAAATTATAAAAAGGAGATTCTTCTACGTGTTGTAACAAACAAAGCAGTCCAAATCTTTCTACTGTTGTTTGTGGCATTGATAATATTGTTAATAATCGCAGCATAGGAGATACCTTCCCTTTTCACGTGTTTGCTATTTCATTCGTTAGAATGCATATATTAAAAACTTATGTCTCATTCATAGCATTTCTTCCATCAACATGGATTTTCAGGCAGTCTTTCTACCTACACTTACACAAATTTTAAAAGGCACCAAGATTTTCTCCTGGTGCTTTAAATACCCATATACAGAGGGAAATCTGAGCTAAAAATTGCTTTTAAATTTTAGCATGTATTTAGTCCGAAAAACACTTATTTTTCCTATACTGGAGACTGTTATAACATGATGTTAAATTCAATTACCTAACGAAATGTTATCCTTGCTTCATTTCAACATCTGATACATCAGAATAAAAATTATTTGTATAATTATTTATTACTTGAGTCTCTTGTGCCTTCTTTTTTTCTTCCTCAGTAAAGGTCATTCCTTCACCAACAATTCCACTTTCTTCGAGAAGTAAGGCCCAATCCAATATCTTGTTCCTAACAGTGCTAAGTATACCATATATCTCGCTTCTTGACGTGTTAAATACAAACTGTGTTTTGAACCCATCCGTTGACTTATTCAATAAGTCATTAATTTCAGCACTCAGTGTAAATTGAATACCATTTTCATGTGATGTATAAATCTCACAAATCGATGATATAGATTGATGTAGTGGAATGCTAGACATAAATCTACCCATTTTAGGTGTAAGTATGACTGGCATCCATCCTCTATAAGGATTCCATGCTTTATAATCTCCCTTTATCATTCTATAATCAGGGACTTCTCCATGGTATCCGTTTTGTTCATTGTTAATCCATTCTTCAAAATCTGATAGCTTAAGTTTTCTTGCTACCAAATATGCTTTTCTTAACAATGATTCCACACTAACATTTTCATCAAGTGCTTCTCTCTCAAGTTCATATACTATACCTTCCAAATATATCCCTCCTAAAAGATTGGAATCTGTGCTGCAATACCAGAAGCTATTAAACTTCCTGTCACTCCAATTGCTAGGTTTCTAAGTTCCGTTAATAGCATCTTAATTTTGCTTGGATTCTCACGTTTTTCAATAAGTGCTTCTAATCCTGCTATTTTTCCCCTCAACTCTGATGCCTTATCTCCAAATTCAGCATCAAACATACCATCATACTTTTTTATATTTTCAATTATGTCGCTGATTGCTCCATAATCAAAATCCTGTGTTATGGTCTGTGTCTGTGATGAATTAACTGTTCCTTGCTGAATCTGAACGCCTGTAACATCACCATAAAAATTATTAGTATTATAAGACTGTTTTTCTTGCAAAATAGCCTTCTCCTTTCTTTCAAAATAAGTCAATAAACTCGGCAGTATTGTGATTTCCCAACATCCAGAAATATAGTAACAATAATTTGAGATAAGTCCATATTGCTTTAGTTTTTCAAATTCTAAAGCCAAATCACGCTCTAGATATTTAGGAATTTCAACATCATTGTCAGTAACACGATAGTCATCTTTACAATACCCTTTACATATCAAAAAAACTAATTCTTCTGCAGAATTATCTAAAATCCTTATGCCACCTACTGTCGGTTGACCTACAACAATGGATGAAGCACATTCTCTTCTCGCATCAATCCTTGCTTGTCTCTCTGAATTACGTCTTTGCTTATCAGCTAATTTTTTGTCAGCCTCAATTTGTTTTTTTACTTGACGTCCAATTTCCTTTTGATGTTTCTCTAATGCTTTTTCTAATGGACCTTTAGCCATTAACATTCCCCCTTGTTCAATATTATTTTTAACAATTCCATTGCAGATTCATCCTCTGGAATATTTGTTCCAAGTTTACCTCGGAAGGCTTTGGCGAGGATGGATTTTTTTATTGCGTCAATGTTATCAACTACTTGAACTGCTTTATCTCGTACCTGCTGCATCATAGGTAAAAGATAATCCAAAATGCGAACAACTTCTTTCTGCTCTTCATCTGAAGTAATTCGTACCTTAATCGCTGACAATTCCTTTTGATTAATCTTAGGTAATACAGAACGAGACCCCGCTGAAGATGCTTGTTCTAAGAACATATCCGATAACATATAATATAATAAATATTTTGTATTTTCTTTAGCCTCAATCGGATACATGTCTGCACTACACAAACCATCAAAATCAACCATAACAACCTTTGAAAGATACGGTCGAATCTTTGAATAAAGAATTTGTCCTGCATAAAATCTATGCTTTCTACTCTTTACACCATCTTCTGCAATTGTATGATAATCCAGTAAAATTCCTGTTCTCTTTTCTATATTATCTGGTGCGATATGAGGAAACTCCAAATAATTTGATGGTTCAACTAAATTACTTTTTATATCAGCTACCTCATCAAATCTCTTTGTTTCCCATTTATTCTCTTTGTAATTGTCTTTTCTCCATTGTGCCGTCAATCTTCCAGAAAATGCATCATTGTAGACAGCAGCATTTCTAGCCTCATATCCATCTATAACTTCCTGTGCTTTCTCTTTCGCTTCATCCAACTTTGAAAACAAACTCTCAATTTGCTCAACAATTCTTTTCTGTTCTGCTTGTGGTGCAAGAGGAATTGTATTTGTCTCCATATTCTTCTTGTTAACAAGCGAAATCGTTGTGGCCGTAGATTTATTCCACAATTCTTCAATAAATACATTAGATTTACTATAATAATACAAATACAATGGATTAATTTTAGGTATCATTGAATTAATTTGTTGGTTAGTAGTGCCTTCTACTCTAATCAATCCAGTTTTTCCAATTGAACCAATACAACATACTGCTGTTGATAACTTTGGAATAATTCTTGATACATTTTTGCCTTCTTCTGACAAATATTCTGTTGCCTCTACAACATTATCACCAGCCTCTAAATCTGCCGGCTTAAAAAAAGGAAAATCACCACCATAATACTCAGCATGTTTTTTACTTGGTGTACTTCCAGTCACAACATCAGACACATGCTTTATTCTTGTCCAACACCAATTCTCTGGTATATGATATGGTTGCTCGTCTACAGGAACAATGGCATCCTCCAACATAATCTTTTTGCTCTTTGCTTTTGCCATATTACTCAGCTCCTTCCAGAGCCTTAAGCTCTTTTACTACACTCATAAGCAAATCAACTGCTTCTTCAAGCTGAGCAATACATTCTTCCCCCGATTCAATAGGGTCTGGCAAATCATCATAATCAAGTACAGAATCATCCTTAATCAATCCGAGATCAAGGCTATGATTCTTCCCTTCCTCTGATATCTGATCATATGTGTGATAACTCCATCTCTCATCGGACACACTCTTTCTGTCCTCTGCTGTATATGCAGCCTTAAAGCCATCAAAGTGCTCCGCCTTTAATGGATTTGTCTTACCAAATGAAGGCATATTGGTTCTTAAATCATAGAACCACACTTCCTTAGTGTTATCCTTATCTGTTGTTCCTCTAGTAAAGAAAAGTACATTTGTCTTTACCCCCTGCGCATAAAATATTCCTGTCGGAAGTCTTAGTACAGTATGAAGATTACATTTATTCATAAGATCCTCGCGAATTCTCTCACCTTCTCCATCAGCAAATAACACATTATCCGGCAATACGACAGCAGCTCTTGCCTTATCATCTGCTTTAAGAGAGCGATAAATATGCTGTAAGAAGTTAAGCTGCTTATTGCTTGTCTGGAATGTAAAATCATCTCTGTTTGCACGCTCTCCACCCTTCTTTGTTCCAAATGGTGGATTCGTAAGAACAACATCAAATCCATTCATCTGTTTCCCCTGATTTGATAAGGTATCACACAGATATATCTTACCATCAATATCGTGAAGCATTGCATTCATCAGAGCCAGCCTATGAGTCTCATGTACAAGTTCTGCCCCTGTAAATGCTTCATTTTTCTGAAATGCCTGCTGTTCTGAAGTCAGAGAGAATAAGTCATCTGTATGTGCCTTTACATACGCATCTGCCGCTATCATAAATCCAAATGTACCACACGCAGGATCGTTACATCTTTCTCCCGGCTGAGGTGCCATTAATTCTGTCATTACATCAATCAGTACTCTCGGAGTAAAATACTGACCTGCTCCTGACTTCTTCTCATTTGCATTTTTCTCTAATAATCCCTCGTAAAGATTTCCAAGTCCTTCTTCTTTTGCAGAATACCAGTCAAGGTCATTGATGTTTGTAATAATTTTCTTTAAGTTTGCTGGCTCTTCAATATTACTTCTTGCCCCTGAATAAATTTCCTGAATACGACCTGTACCTTTTTCGCCCAGCTCACGAAGCAATTCCTCGTAGAATTTTTTCAACACAAGTCCATCTTTTTCTGCTAATCTATCCCAGCGGTATTTCTCTGGAATCTTATCCTCAGTTCCTGTTTCCTTTGCCATCTTCAAAAACAAGATGTAAGTAAGTTCTGTAACATACTGGTGATATGTAATACCATCATCTCTAAGAACATTACAGAGATTCCACAACTTTGCTACTATTTCCTGATTTGTCATCTATCATTCTCTCCTTGTAATTTATGCTGAATACATATATCCATTGATTTCATCAATAAACTCATCTAATTTCTGCCCAAATGCCTTGTTTACCGCATTATAACCACCTTTGTTCTTAAATGCATCCGAATCAAAAGTCTCTCTGTTGAGCACTACTTCCTTAAGAAGCTGGGCTTCAATCCTATCCAACCATCCTAACTGAATTTTGCTAAGCTCCGGATGATTAGCCTTTGTCTTTACAATGGCGTTATGTATACGGTCATCTTTACTAATCAAAGCATCTCCAATGCTTCGCTGACGAATAAAGCTTATGATATCCGCTGCAATATCTTCATTTGTCATTTCTTTCCATGCTGTCTGCAGCATAGTCTCGTTGAAATGCTTGCCATCAAGGATAATCTTCAAATCCTTTAGTGACTGTCTTGTTAATTCCTTTGGACGTGTAGCAACTATATTCAAAGCTGCTATCTCATTGATATTATTATCTATAAAATCTCTAAATTCTTTTAGATAGTCCTCTGGCCTTGTAGCATCACCATATCCTCTGGTATGACTACGAATCTCGTCCGGCTCATCACTTATGAACTTTTCTCTTTCCTTTGGCATCCTCTTGACATATTCAAACGCCTGCCTGTTATTCTTTACAGTTTCAATTGCCTTATCGACCGGCATACTATGAATTTTCTCTATAAATTTCTCTGGCGTCAAACCTCCAGTTATCTGCTCAAATCGTGCTCTGTACTTATCACTCATCTGTGATTTATTCCTACGCATTTTGGCAACGATAAGGTCAATCTGGTTTTTCCTTGCCCTGTCGGTATCTAATGAATCAATACCATCAATTAAATCATCAAATGTAGTTGCTGGATTGGCTACTACTGGTTTCATTGTGGAAACAGGTTCTAACGTATTATAGACACCTACTGCATCATATATCTCAAAATGTGTCTTTCCTATTTCAGGACATAATCTGGTAGCTCTACCAAGCATCTGTTCAAACAAGATTCTTGAACGGATTCTTCTCATGAATACAAGATTCTCTATCTCCTCTACATCAATACCTGTTGTCAATAAATCTACTGTAACAACGATATTAGGATATGTTTCATTCTTAAATCTCCGAATGGCTTCCTTTATCTTTACAGGATTACCATTTTCAATTGATCCGGTAATCTTCATTACCGCTTCCTCAGAGATTCCAAGATTCGTGTAGTAATCTTTTAATATCTGAGTAATCATATCTGCATGAGTATCATCTACTGCAAAGATAAGAGTTTTCCCTTTTTCGTTAGGATCAATATCCTTTGCAATTTCCTGTAAGACTGTCTCATTAAAGCTTTTGTCAACCACTCGCCTATTAAAATCTTCAACCTCAAATTTCAGGTCATCTTCCAGTTCTGAACTGTTTGTAATTTCATTTGTAACAGGATCATATATCGGTACTGTTGAACCTTTCTCAAAGCTGATTCCCTCTTCTGATAACTTTGTTTTGATAATATGCGGTGCATCATGGTCAACCAGAAATCCATCGATGACTGCTGTACGATAATCATACGAATATACAGGCTTTCCAAATATCTCTGTTGTATGAAGGGCTGGCGTTGCTGTAAGTGCAATCTTTACTGCATCAAAATAATCAATTACCGCCCTGTACTTACTTCGGAAGTCATTCTGGTCACGATACAGTACCTCATCATCTCCCATTTCTTTGTCCAGAATATATCCCCTGTGTGCTTCGTCCACGATTATCAGGTCATAATCTGACACCCCAAGTCCTTTGGCGGAATCATTATACATAATACGTTTCACAAGACTCTGGACAGTAGCAATATGCACTCTGGTGTCCTTCTCAAATTCTTTATCTTCTAAAGACTTCACATCATACATCTGATTCAAAGTAAGTAATTCTTTAAGCTTAACCTCTTTGAATGTATCCATAGTCTGATCACCGAGTGATGTTCTATCAACAAGATACAGGATTCTCTTAAATCTCCCGGCATCTAGGAATCTATAAATCATTCCAAGTACTGTTCTTGTCTTACCGGTTCCTGTAGCCATAGCAAGAAGTGCTGTCTGCTTATGTTCTGCTATAGCTTTTTCGGCAGCCTGAATCGCCTCAATCTGGTAATAACGAAGATTTAGGCCATCAGGGTCCTGCAATACTTCGTATCCAGTAGAAGCTAACTTCTTATCAGCCTCTACAATATCTTTTTCCAGTGTCTGCTCAATACCTTCTGGCGTTGACCATCCAGATAACGCTTTTGGTGCGTTAAATGGTTCTCTAACATCCAAGCACCATATTCCTGACATCTGCTCATACTGCTTAATATATGGTCTGCCATTGGTAGCATAAAGAAACGGAACCATATATGCACCAAATCTATTTATTACATACTTCTGGTGTTCTGCCTTAATCATCTTTGCATAGTCCTTACACTGACCATCTAACACTGATGAGATATTTGTATGCTTCTTCTTTGCCTCTATGATACCTACAAGCTTTTCGCCTATAAACAAGGCATAATCTGCATAACCATTATTACCTGTTTTTGAATCTGTAGGCCATTCTGCAATAGCAAGATTCTTTCCCTTAGTTGGTCTTGTACCTTTTGAATATCGAAGTTTTCTTGTATCAGCTTCCCATCCGACCTTTCGAAGCTGCTCATCAATAAGTTCTCTTGTCTGTGCTTCTGACAAATGCACATTAAGTGCCTTCTGATACGCTACAGTTCTACGTCTACTGTCCGCCCCGCCATTTTTCTGTATTTGCTCAATTTCAATCAATAATTGTTGATTGCGTTCTTCCAGTTCTGCATTTTCTTTTTCAAGGTCAGCTAAACTTACAGTCATATCAACTGGTTGCACATACCCTGTCGGTTCATAATTATAATCACCATACGTCTGCATATACCATACACATAATTCATACATTAACTGCAAATTATTAAGAGCTTTTTCACCTTCATCAGCAGCATTATGAGCGGCATCATTTCTGGCTTTTCTAAGAATATACAAAGTGTTATCAATCTCTCTTGGTAACAAATCATTATTCTTAAGTATTCTGATTCTGTTGGCATGTGTATTATCATATGCCGGCTCTGCTATGCCGTCATATGCAAGCATATACTTTACCATTACTTCTGATAATATACCCTGCTTAATGATGGATGTATTGGGGTCAGAATATACATACTTTTCTGATAAATCTCCAAGTTTGGCAAGGTCTGTCCAATGTGATTCCAAGAATTGAAAATTACTCATAATCAAGCCTCCTTTACAAACCGACTACGTACTTCATCAAGCTCCTTATCAATATTTCTCAGTTTCTGTAGTAATTCCTCATAGTTTTCAATAAACTTTCTGTTATCTTCTACAACAATTCCTTCACTTGCTTTAAGTGTAACATACTGCGTTGTACATAAGTTATATCCATTTTCTGCTGCGATTTCTTTCGTGATAGTATTTGATACTCCCTCAATAACTTCACGATTTCGATATATTTCAGTAATGCGTTGAACATTTTCGTCTGTTATGGTAAAACCCTTTATTATCTTCATAAAAAAATCTTTGGAATTTATCATTATAATATCGTCATTCACTTTATTTTTCTTCAATATAACCAAAGCTGTTGCAACAGATGCGTATGGGAACAGCATATTTTTAGGAAATTCAATAATAGCTTCAATATAATTATCATCTACCAGTTTTTGTCTGATACTACCTGTACTGCCTGAACAAAATAATGCTCCCATTGGAACAAGTATAGCAGCAATTCCATCATCCTTTAATGAAGCTAATGCATGTCTGATAAAAAGGTATCGTGAATCGCTAGTATGTTCATACATGCAATTATCAGATGGTATATTCATTATATACTCTTTACTATATCTTCCACCAAAAGGGGGCTCAAGTATAATTCTATCATACTTTTCATTCTGCTCTATCGGATTATATAAGGAATCCGCACATTTAACGGCTCCAATTTTATTACCACTTAGAATTGTCATAATAGCAGCAATTCCTATAATTGAAACATTAATATCTTGAGCAAAAACCCTTCCTTTACCATTTGCTACAGAATTTACTAAAATACCCGTTCCGCAGCATGCATCATATACTGACATATCATCTTCTACTTCAATAAGTGTTTCTGCAATCTTGGGTAATGATTCAGCTCTACAATACTCTCCGCTTCCTCGTCCTCCACCACTTGCAATCATTCTATCCAATATTATTTTTGCAATATTATAGATTTCTGTCTCATCTTCAAAATTCAAATTATTAACTTCTTCAAAAATAATTCTCACATTTTCAGCATCCGCCTTCTCAATAGCTGAATCAAAAGATTCTCTCAACACACCTTCTTCTATTCTAAACTCTTTTTCAACCGCACTTACATATTCTAATAAGCCTTTAGAGTCTATAAGTTTTCCATAAGTCAGTGATAAATATCCAAGAGAAAACTTTTCATCATAAGAACTGAATTTTTCCTTCTTCAACTCAAGATATTTAAATAATAATCCATAAAGCATCACTTTATGTAATTCTGTTATCTCAAATGCTCCACGTAATTTATTTGCAGCAACCCATAGATTTTCTATCTTTTTAATCTTCATTGCCAATACCCTCCTTTATGCTTGCTAATACAACATTTTCCATCAATTTTGTTTCATTATCTATCATTTCCTGAAGAGTAGCTTTCTTTAATCCACTAAGTACAAATGCTTTTCCTATATCCTGCATATCCTTCATATTAAGTTCAGGTACTTCCAATGCCCTAATATCAGTAATCTTAATCATTGGTCTTGCTGAACCTACAACCTTTGCAGTAAGCTCGTCTCTTACATATGACGAGTTAAGAAATGCTGTCAAATACATAGCATCCATCTTATCATTATCTGTAATTCTAATCGCTGCGCAAAATGATGGAATGGCAATCCCTGCATTTTCTTCATTAACATATGCTGCGTCGTATGGAGTTGAAAGCTTTATTACCACATCCCCTTCATGCGTGTATTTTTCTTCATCAATCTGCTTACCAAGTTCTGCTTTGCCTAAATCCTCTTTTACAATTACACCCGATACAATCGCTTTAGGAACTAATACTTTCACATTTTCTACAACCTGATTGCCAGCATCTTTATCAGCTGTCACCCTTGTCATAATCTGTCCTGCTGTTACACTTGCTATATTTTCTAATGTCATACCTGTTTCCTCCAAGTCATACTAAATATCTATCCTTTAATAGTTTCAAATCACACAAATTAATCTTTTATCATTATACCCCCTTTACATCATCTTGTACAGTTCATTTCATCATTAATATCGAAATATATATGACGTTCCTCATTTATGGTTATAAAATATCACGTCATACCTATTATGTCAAGTATTGATTTGAAATATTTTTTACGTTCATTTATTTCTAATAATAAAAAAGTCTCGAAAATGATTTTTCATTCACCTTCAAGACCTTATTTCTATAGATATATTCCTTATTCTACTATTTAATTATATCAAGAAACTGCAAGCATTTTGCAAGCACAGAAAACGGGAAGCCGCATAAATACTGGCTTCCCGCTGTTTTCACATCATTCAAACTCAATCGTTCCCGGTGGCTTACTGGTCAGATCATAGAATACTCTATTCACCCCGCGCACCTCATTGATAATCCGGCTCATCACCGTCTGCAGCACCTCGAACGGGATCTCCGCCGCCTCCGCGGTCATGAAATCCACCGTATTCACGGCGCGCAGTGCAACTGCATAATCATAGGTTCTCTCATCCCCCATGACTCCGACGCTTCTCATATTGGTGAGCGCCGCAAAATACTGACCGATCGAACGGTCCAGTCCGGCTTTCGCAATCGCCTCGCGGTAGATGGCATCAGCGTCCTGTACAATGCGGACTTTCTCTGCTGTTACCTCGCCGATGATGCGGATGCCGAGTCCCGGTCCCGGGAACGGCTGGCGGAATACCAGGTTCTCCGGAATGCCAAGTTCAAGACCTGCCTTGCGCACCTCGTCCTTGAACAGGTTGCGCAGCGGCTCGATAATCTCCTTAAAATCAACATAATCTGGCAGACCTCCGACATTGTGGTGCGACTTGATAACTGCGGATTCCCCGCCAAGACCGCTCTCCACGACGTCCGGATAAATGGTTCCCTGTGCCAGGAAATCCACTGCACCGATCTTCTTCGCCTCTTCCTCAAAGACACGGATGAACTCCTCGCCGATGATCTTGCGCTTCTGCTCCGGCTCCGTCACTCCTGCCAGCTTCGCATAGTAGCGCTCCTGTGCGTTGACGCGGATAAAATTCAGGTCGAACTGACCGTCCGGGCCAAATACGCTCTCCACCTCATCGCCCTCATTCTTGCGCAGAAGACCATGATCTACGAACACGCAGGTGAGCTGCTTGCCGATCGCTCTGGACAAAAGTCCTGCTGCAACTGAGGAATCCACACCGCCGGACAGCGCAAGAAGCACCTTGCCGTCGCCGACCTTCTCGCGGATCGCCTCGATCGTGTGCTCCACAAAATGATCCATGCGCCAGGTTCCGGCACAGCCGCAGACACCGCGCACAAAATTGTGCAGCATCTTGGTTCCCTCCTGGGTGTGAAGCACTTCCGGATGGAACTGGATTGCAAAAAGCTTCTTCTCGCGATTCTCCGCTGCCGCCACCGGACAGTCTGCCGTGTGCGCCGCAATGGAAAATCCCGGAGCAACTTTTGAAATATAATCAAAATGGCTCATCCAGCAGATCGTCTTCTCAGACACATCGCCAAAAAGTGGCGATGTCGTATCGACAAACACCTCTGTCTTGCCATACTCACGCACCGGTGCCTTCTCAACCTTTCCGCCCAGCACATGCATCATAAGCTGCGCACCGTAGCAGAGTCCCAAAACCGGAATTCCAAGTTCAAACAGTTCCTTCGTGTACGTCGGAGAATCCGGCTCGTAGCAGCTGTTCGGACCGCCGGTTAAAATGATACCCTTCGGATTCATCGCCTTGATCTGCTCGATGTCTGTACGGTAGGAATAGATCTCACAGTAAACATTGCACTCTCTGACACGTCTGGCAACCAGCTGATTGTACTGACCGCCAAAGTCAATGACAATGACTTTTTCCTGTGAAAAATTGTTGTTCATTTCCACACTCTTTTCCTCCTGATGTTTTTCCGCCGCAAAGGGCGGTTTGCTCAATTGCTACTATTATAAGATACGCTCCCGCAATTTACAAGGCGCATTTCTATATTTTCCACCATTTCACAATTCAATAATTTTCAATGTTCCGGTTATACTATCTCCATGAAAAAACATGACCGTCTTCCGGATTTTTCCAAACTCTGCGCACCGGAGCAGACTCCTATATCATTTTTCCTCTCCCAGCAGATTTATTTCTTCTTTCTCGGCTCGATCGGCGGATTTCTCTGGGAGGTTGCCATCTTTCTATATCGGGACAAGACCTTTGCCAACCGCGGCTTCCTCTACGGTCCGTGGCTTCCGGTCTACGGCATCGGCGCAGTGCTTTTCTATCTGCTGCTTGGATGCAGGCGAAAAAAAATCCACCCGGCCGGCGTCTTTTTCCTCAGTGCCGGCATCGGCACCGGTCTGGAACTCCTGATCGGATGGTTTCTGGATATCTTCTGGAATCTGCGCTACTGGGATTACAGCGGCTATCCTTTTCATTTTCATGGCTATATCTGCCTGTACGCGGCGGTCGGTTTCGGCATCGCGGGTGTGCTCTGGATCTGTGTGCTGGAGGCGCCGCTCACCAGGCTCTGGAAACGTCTCACCCCCAAAGTGCGCCTTGGATTAAACACCCTGCTTCTGCTGCTCTTTGCCGCAGACTGCGCAGCTGCGCTCATTTTTCCAAACCGCGGAGCAGGCATTACCTTCCCTTAAGATAGCGCTCCATCTCCGCCCGAAGTTCTGCGAACTGCGCGTTTGTCACAGCGTTGCGGCTCTCAAAATGCAGCAGTTTTTCCAGATAACCCTGCTCTTTTACAATCCGCACACTCTCCGGAAATACCAGTTCAAACACCAGCGAGATATGCCCCACCACATGATCCACCGGCGTGCGCTTGATGCTGCGCAGTGTCGCGTGATGTTCGTAAAAGCTATCCATCACTGCCGGTGTGACGGCTGCGTTGCGCAGTTCCTCCGTCGTGGTATTGTAAATCTCCTCCAGCGGCACATCCACGTTGACCCGCAGGATATCAATCTTGTCGGCGTCCCGCAGGATATGGCACAGCTTTTCCGTGCGCGGCGCAAGCCCCTCCGGAATCCGGTAGGCACTGTGCACTCTTATGGCAGTCTCAATCACCTCATCCTCCGCCGCATCGTCCACATACGTGCGGATCAGACCTTCCCCTTCCCGGAGCACTCCGCCAAACAAAATGTCTGCTCCGAGCGCTGCATGATCGATGGAATCCGCATCGCTGAACGTCCCGTATCTCCGGAGTTGTTCAAATCTTCCCACATCGTGCAGCATTCCAAGAAGCCATGCCAGATCAACCTCTGTCTTCTCCATCTGCTCTGCCTTCGCGATCCGCTCGCACAGTTCCGCCACCCGGTAAGTGTGGTCAATTTTCAGTTTTATTTTCTCATCGGTCGCATCATAAGCATCCGTATACTCCCGGAATGTTTCTCTGACCCGTTCACGCTCGATTTTCATCTGCCGGTATCTCCTTCTGACTTTCTTATTCTTTTCCCCTGCCCGGTTGGAAGCCTTTTCATCCTGCTTAGGTGCGGTTCGCTTTTTTCGCGGTCTTCTCCTCGTACATGATGGCATCCGCCTCGCGCACGTAGTCGTCCAGATCGCACCCAGTCGTCATATCTGTGTGGACACATCCCGCACTGACCGTCAGCGGAAATGGCAGTTTCATCTCCGCCGAATGTTCCCGGATCTCCTTCCGGATCTCTCCGATGATCTTCTCGATCTCTGCATCCGCGGTCTGCTCCAGCACAACAAGGAACTCATCCCCGCCGCTCCGGACCGCGACCGCTCCCTCCGGAATATATTTTAAAATCGCCGACGCAATCGTCTTGATCGCCCAGTCCCCATAGATATGCCCGAATTCATCGTTGATGCTTTTGAGCCTGTCCATATCCATAAAAATAATCGAAAGGTTCTCCCCCGTCTGCTTCTTTTTCTCAAACATACGGCACGCCAGCTTCTGGTAACCGAGCCGATTGTACATTCCCGTCATGGCATCCTTCACGTACAGTTCTGACAGCACCTGATTCAGATAGGCAAGGCGCTCCTTTTTATGCAGATTCTCCATCGCAGACGTCAACACGTTGATAATCTGGAACAAATACTGCTTCTCCATCAGATACACAGCATTCCGGATGACAAAATATCCCACCGTGTGTTCCCGGAAATGAAGCGGCAGAAACAGAAAATCTTTTCCGCCCTCCGCGTAATCGAAGGTCGGGAAAATCCCCTCCACGACCGTCTCCTCACTCTCTTTTACCACGCCATCCTCATAGGCGAACTCCATCTGCATTTTCTCCGGATAACCGTGCACGCAGAATTCTTCATCCTCAATCAGATGCCTGTCATAATAATCACTCAGTTCCCGGAAATCATTCATGTGCTCATCCATGATCAGATACATCGCGTCACACCGCATAGCCGGAATACATTTCGGAATCCAGCGCGACATCTCACGCACCGTCTCGCACTGCAACAATTCATACTCCAGCGAAAGCACCTGCTCCTCAAATTCGTCCGTCTCGATTCCATAGACAATCTGCGCCCTGGAATGTTCTGCCTGATCCACCGCAATGCCGGCGTCGCAGCCGCAGCTTTCCCAGAAAATGCACTGGTGCCCCGTATAATTAAACCGCGGTACCATCTCGCCCCTCCACAGCCGCAGAAGAATATCCGCACAGTGGTATCCCACCTGCTCGCGGATATGTCCGACCGTTGTGATGTGCGGGGAATAATAGCTCGCCTTGTCAAAATTATCGAATCCGGTCACCAGAAAATCGTCGGGTGCCTTGTAGCCGTGAGCTTCCGCGGTCTCACACACGCCGACGGCAATGTTATCGTTGGCACAGATAATGGCATCCGGAAGTTTCCCGTGCAGCGTGAGCAATTTTTCAAATCCATGCACTCCACACTTGTATTCATAACTCTCGCAGTAGAGATCCCTGGCATCCCATAAAATCCCGTGTGTCTCTGAAAAATCGCGCAACGCAGCCACACGCCGGTTGCTCTCGTAATTATCGTCCGGTCCCATGACATACCAGAAACGCCTGCAGCCGTGTACCTCATAGAGGTGCGCCATCATTTCCTGCATGGCAGAATAATTGTCAATGCCGACATAGTAAAAATCCGCAATCTCATTTGCAATGGAAATCACCGGCTTCCCGGTGGCCTTTGCCGAGGAGATCACATACTCCCGCACCTTGGGATAGCGGATATTGTTCAGATCCACAATAATGCCGTCGAAATCGTTTAAGTCCGGCAGCCGATAGATGTTGTACTCTCCGATATTGTAATCCTCATCCTTGCTCCAGTCTCCGGAACTGTTGAAAATATACAGATTCACGTCCTCATTCGTCTCTCTGATACGCTCCAACACTCCGGCGGGCCATGCATATGTGAAGAATCGCTTCCATCCGTCCATGATCAACGCTATCTTCTTCATCTGCGCTTATCCTCCATCTATCCTGCCGTTATCTTCTCCTATTATATAAAAACGTTTTCATGCCGTCAAATGCTTCTGCGTTTTCACACATGCTGATGCAGATACTTCTCCTTTGTCGCCATCCCGCCGCGGATGTGCCGCTCGGACTTGTTGATGTCCAGCACCTTGCGCGTCTCCGCCGCGAGCGACGGGTTGACCTGCGCGATGCGCTCGGTGACGTCCTTATGTATGGTTGTAACTATTTGGAACCTTTTTAGTTCCTTTTTCCTCAGTGTTTTTATCTCCTTCAATTAAAACAGTTTCATCCAATCCCAAATCACCAATAAGATGCAGGTAAATATCTACATTGCCATCCTTGTCTACTTCAATTTTATTGATCAGGCGTTTCAACTGTGCATTTGTCATTTCATGAACATCTGTGATATCTTCCAGTTGCTTGAATGTACTGTTCAAAATTGCTTCCAGTTGTTCTCCTTTCGTCAGATGATAAGAGACCATTTTCAGTTCATTCTCCAACCGTTCAATCTCTTTTCGCATCCCACCGATTTTCTCATTCAATTCCTCTCTGGAAATCAAATCATCAGTATACATGTCCATGTATTTTTCACGGGATTTGTGAAGTTTGTTCAATTCTGCATTTAGCTGCTTTTCATACTCAATATTTTCATCTTTTGCTTTATATACCCGCTGAAATTCTTTAATCACATAATTGATTACTTTTTTCTTCTTACTAAGAATCTCTTGAAAATACTCCTGTAGTGCCTGAATCAATTCTTCCTCATCTACCGTCACTGCATTCGGGCAGCTATCCGCACCTTTCCCATTATGCCCGGAACACACCCAACGCACATAAGTATTCTTGTATTGGCGAACCGTTCTGCGAAAAGACCACCCGCACTCCTTGCATTTAATCAATGTAGAGAATAAATATTTGTTACTCTGTCGCTCATGCGTAATTTTGAAGGAGTCATGACGACCTTTTAAAATATCCTGTGCTTTGTCAAAGACTTCTTCCTCAATAATCCGAAGTTCCGGTCGAATCGTAACAAGCCATTCTGATTCATCCTTTTCCTTTCTCTGACCGGTCAGAAAATCTGCAATCTCTTCTTTGCCGTTGATAATCTTTCCCGTGTATATCTCATTGGTCAGGATTCGGCAAACAGCGTTCTGGCTCCAGTTATTACCGCGCTTGGTCTTGATACCTCGTTCATTGAGCATATTCGCAATCTTCGATCCGCCATAGCCTTCCTCGATATACCACTGAAAAATCTGACGAATTGCTTTTGCCTCGTTCTCATTGATAGAAAGTTTAAAATAGTCACCAATCGTCTTATCATAACCAAAGACGATGTTAGGAACACGCCCCTTTTCCGCATTCATCTTCTTGCCAAATTTAATACGCTTGGATGTGTTGGCACTCTCCTCCTGCGCTAATGCACCGAAGATTGTTAGAACGAATTCGCTGTTGCCCATACTAGTCATGTTGGCGGTCAGGAACTGTGTTTCAATACCGAGAGATTTCAGTTTGCGAACACTCTGTAGTAAATCAACGGTATTTCTAGCAAAACGGGAAATATCCTTAACTACAACCATATCGAACAAGCCCTTTTCCGCATCTGCAAGCATACGCTGAAATTCCTTACGATTCTTGATTTTAGTACCGGAAATGCCTTCATCTGCATATAATTTAATAAGGTTGTCCCCGGTGCGCTTGGTATATTCTAAGAAGAACTCTTTTTGAGTCTCGAGACTGTTGAGCTGATCGGATTTATCTGTGGATACACGACAGTATGCGGCGATGTTCATGGCAATCAACCTTTCTGTTAAAATTATAATGTTCTGTTGTGGCTATTATACTCAATTTGTATAAAAAACAAGATGCCACCATTCAATTAGATATCATCTTGTTTTTCCAGTATGCTATATCATTTTAAATAATCTTTTATCTCTCTATATCTTTCATATTTCCCTACACACGAAAGTAATTCTGTAATTCTTTCCTCTTTACATATTGGATTTTTACAAACCTCTATGTATAGGCAAAGTAATTGTGTTGATGTAAGCAATACATGCCCGCGTGATACACAATATTTAAGCATTTGTTGCGGAAAGACATCTTCTAGACGTTCATTCAGTGGCATATCGCAAAACCCATTTACAATTAGCATTCCTTTGGGTGAGACTTCATTTTCTTCAATATATTGAGCAACCCATTTTTCAAGCTGTGCAGCATGCTTTTCTGCAGCACTTTTAGTCACTCCTTTAATTTCAGCGACAATTGCAACCTCTCCATATTTAGCAATTATATCACTTCTACCCTTTTCCGCTTCTAAGATAGTGAATCCTAATTCATCAAGTACTTGTTTTACAATCTCCTCAAGTGTAGTTCCACTTGATGTCAACAATAACTTATATTTCTGAACCTCTTGAACAGCTATTCTTTCTTTATCAAGTTCCTTTTCCAATTTTGCAATCTTATTTTCTATTGTATTCTGCTTTTTTAACTTCACCTTTTCATCTAATATATATATGTTTTGGGCCCATCCGGGCAAATCCATCTCTTCATCAGTTATTTTTAAGCGGCGGTTAAGTTCAAATAAACTGTCCAAATATTTTTTACCGTTTTCTTTCCATACATCCTCTGTCTTGTATTCTTCTTCCTCATAAATTTGGGGAAGTAAAACTATTTTCCCACTACCATATGGAATAACAGCTGCTACCACTTTATCAGTGCCTTTTATTTTTCCTAATATTGTACTATTTTCTGCAACAGAAAAGTATGATGCATAATAATAGCAAGTTCTTGTATTAGTAAAAAAATCCCTATACGGAGATGAACAACAAATATCAATCCGCTCACCAACCACCTCCGTAACATTCAATTTTATTGGCAAAAATGAATATGCATTAAACTCTCTAACAATATTTGTTTGTCTTGCATTTCTTCCTGTTCCTGAATACTGTTTTTCCCCAGTATATATGTAACAGTTGTCATTGTTGCCCATTAAAACAAATACATTTCGTCCTTGCTTCAACAACTCTTTTATTTGCCCTTCAATTTTTTTAAAATCTTCTACTATTTGCGCAGAATTATAATCTGAAAGACAAGGTTTATTCTGATAAGAACTATCATAAGAAGTAGAATAACATGTTATCAAATACTCTGCATTGATAACAACCGCATCATAATCCAATAATGAAATTCTCGCAGAAAACTCATACTCATCAAAATTTTCATATTCTAGAGATTTAAAGTAAGTGTTAAGACCTACTATTTTTTTCTCCATAGTATTTTCCTTTCTTTATAACGAACAACTACAAACTTTTCAACTGCTCATTTTCAAGTTTTATACCTTGTTGTTCTTGCCAAGTTGAAATAACTTTGAATTTCGAAGCAGCATTACAAATGTTCTATTACAGGTTCATCAAAATTATCCCCCGGCTCAGGATACCCAAACAGCATCTTATAATTCGTAATAATTCCGTATTCATTAGGTGTTTTTCACAAACTCTTTTCTACTGATTTGGAATATATAAATTTTTCAAACTTTCTATGGAATACGAATTCCGCTATATCACTTCGTCTTAATTTTATATTCAACAAATTGTAGATTTCTTCTTTGGTCATTGTTTCTCTATGGCTTAATGCCGAACCAATAATCCCATTAATTCTATAGCTAGCTTTCTTTATATTCTTGTCATCTGTATACATTTCACTCAAAATTTCCTTAATCAGTAGTCTACTATCAGAATAAGAAACTTTCTTGTCAATCACATAACACGGCTCCTTAATTAATACCATTGTCCAATCGTTCCCAAAATTCACCTCATAAAAATCATACTCAAACAATTTACATTCATTCATCAAATCTAGTTTGTCACTGTAATATAATTGCATAAGAGATTTTTCATTTTTGTAATGCTTCACGCACTCATTTTTCGCAAACAAATAGGCATTATATATATGAGAAATTTGATTTAATACAACTCCCATCCAACAACACCATGCACTAAAATCATTCCCAAATATTAATTCAAGCGCACTCACTACATTTTCCGTTGTACTAAATGCAGTTTCAATTTGTTCCATTGATGGACATTCTGGAAAGACATAATGACATACTTGATAATTTCCAATATCAAACTCTTCTTTACAAAGACACAAATCATCCCAAACATCATATTCATCATATCCTTGAAAGTATAAGGTCATTCTTCTATCAGATATAAATTTCTTAGGAAAAAACATGTCTCCACTAACAACAATTACATTGCCCGATTTCATTGCATTTTCCAATGCATAAAAACATGCCATAATAGAGGTATTCGCAATGGTACAAAGTTGTTTGATATTATATTCTAAACTTCTATTTTCATTCAGAGTTAACATCTCTTTTACCCATTCGGTCGGCATTAATATCTCAGACGCAAATACATTTGCTTCATGTTCTTGAATATCTAATTTGTTATGTTCTGAATACTCATTATCCGTTACACACAAAGTAACATCACTATGCCAACTAATAAATATGTGACCTAATTCATGCGCCAAGGTAAAACGTTTTCTTGGTTCATACTGAATAGCAGAATTTAACACTATCTTTAGATCAGAATCCTTCAAATCAGAATAACCATCTGCATTAGTTCCAAGATTTTCTTCAACACAAGTTATTCCTTTTTCTTGAATAAGCCCCATCATATCAACAGGCGGATGTAGCTTATATTTCGTCATAACCCTTTGTGCAATTTTTCTAACTTGTTTTTCTTTATTCTCCATCTTTTTTGTATTTCTTTACTTCCTCCAAATTATACGATCTAGCCGCAATTTTATCTCCACTAGACATATTGATATAATCATGATAATTTATAGAATGTCTTCTACAATAAAGTATATCTCTCACCACATCATTTCCATATATTAGCCAATCGCGATATTCTTCATCTGTAAATCCTAAAAATTCACATAATGACATATTTGTCTCGTGAGTATGCCAGTATTCTACATAGTCATCTATTTCGTCAACAAAAAGCCCTTCTTCGAGACAATCTAAAACAAAATTCTTATACATCACTTAACCTCCTATCCTTACGCGCCTGCTTAATCAATTCTCCTGTTTTTGCGTCTAATGCACCCAAATGCCACCCCTGCTTATTAAACACCTCTATTTCTCCATGCAACTCATCCCATGAATATAATCGACCATTCCCCCTATACACTTTTCTTCCATCAATCACTTTATAAAACTCAAATTGATCCATATAGCAGGGTTTTGGCTTTGCTACATATGGCATATTAATCTCCTTTCCATTTTTTATTGCTCCATTTTTTCGTTTATACAAATTCTTTCTAATTATTTGTTTTATAACGTATTTCCCCCACCAACCTATGCACCGTCGTCCCCGGACACATCTCTGATGGTTTCTTTTTACCTTCACGTTCACACTGCTCCAATTTCTGCTGTGCTATCTGTATTGCCTTTTCCTCATTACCTGCATTGCTGATTTTTCCATACATCTTTTCATCTGCCTTGGAATACTTCTGTCCCGTCTTGCTCTCATATACTCGTCCGAACTCAGAGCAGCATGTCCATGAATCTTGAATTGCCGGCATTGCACCAAAATAAGTATACATCCATATTTCAAAACACGGATTCGACCACCCTACTTGTATACCTTTTTTCTCTGCCTCGGAAATAATTTCATCAAATCCTATCACTTGATCTCTGTCAAACACAATCCAAGGAATACGATATTGAGCCTCATAGGCTGTTAGCTCCAAGCATTTATCAATCATACTTCTTGTCTTTGTTTCCACGACTTTAATGACTAGTTTGTTTTTAACTTCTTCCGGCAATGATTGATGCAGTCCTGTAAAAAAGCAGCGTTCTGTCCCTTCAGTGTCTGTAACAATCAAGTAATATCCCAATTCCGGTACTTTGATTGTTCTTCTTTGCTCTCTTGTCTTTCTGTTCCCTATTCTATCCCCTTTTGCCATGCTCAATCCTCCTTAAACATATCAATACTCTTTAAAGTCGGAATGGCACCATACTTACCAATAAGATAATTCTTCTCATAGCTTTCGTCCTTACGAATACGCGCTCCATCCTCATCCACAAAATCTGCAAGAGAATATAATGTTGAAACACCCCGGTCATCCTTCTCAACAAACCAGATTTCATCACGACGCAGCAGCTGATTTGAAAGTTGCCAGGTATCATGCGTTGTAAATACAAGTTGCGCATGGTTAACATTAATATTCGGGTTCAAGAATGTAAGTAAAAAGTTTCTTACCAATAGCGGATGCAGACGGGCATTTAATTCATCAATGAAAAATACGCTTCCTTTTTCTAATACCTCCTGTAATTCCGGATAAAGAGCAAACATCTTTAATGTTCCGGCTGACTCTGCACCTAAGGGTATCTCTGCCATTTCATCAGAATCAATCTTCTTATGAAGCGCATTAATCTTATATTTTTCTTCCTTTGATTCACCATCACTCGGAACCTTTTCTACCCGAAAATCCTTAATATGTTCATCAAAAGATGCAAAGTATTCCACAACCTTCTGCTGAACGTTCTTATCATCCACAAAGCCTCTCGGCAATCTACGTGATAAGAAAAAGTTAGTAACCGGATCACCAAAATCTGCAAATTCATTTGTCAAGAACCAGTCTCTGATTGCCTTACATTTACTAATTTTTAACTTAGCTCCTAAAGAAGCAATCAACACCTGCTTTTCCAGCGCAATCTTTATATTATCCCTGCTGTTCTTCGGCAAGCCTGATAGATCTAATTCACTGTCAGAATTCCCACGATAAAATACTGTACTGTACTTTCTGGCTGTCTTGGCCTTAGAGTTCAGCCATTCCTCTGTTACACCTTCCTGATCAACGCAGAATCCATAATTATATGTCTTCTCGTTCTTATCTCCAGGAATAGTGAAATAGACCTCAAAACTGGACTCTGCATCTGCTGACGTGGAATCAAACAAAAACGGAGTAGGTCTATACTCCTCAAACTTCTCTTCCTCATCTCCATACTTGAAAGAATCCACTACATACTCGGCCATATACTCAAATGCACTGTATATATTTGACTTGCCACTTGCGTTTGCTCCATAAATGGCAGCAACCGGCAGTATCTTTTCTCTTCCGATGGTCACAACTCTTTCAGAAAATTCTGTCATCTTAGTGGCAGACAAATCCAAAGTTGCTTCTTCTCTAAAAGATCTAAAATTTTTAAAATTAAATTGTATCAACATAATTGCTACCTCATCTTCTTTTCTGTTTTTTATTATATGCATTTTTTCAAAATAATCAACACCTAGATGTGATTTTTTCTCATTTAAGTGTTGACTATTCATTTCCTTTAGATATCAAAGCAAAAAGCAAGGCTCTCACCTTGCTCCTCTTACCCCACGCATAATTTTTCCTTGTTTTCCGATAAGTTCTCTAATATGTAAGCCTCACTCTCTGCATACAATGCAGTTTTCTCTATTGCCCGCTCTACCTTCCCAGCATTTACTTCTATTAAGAGTTTACACAGGAAATCTGCAGTATCTTCCGCTGAATTTGGATTATGAAAACGATAATTTAATTTCGTCCGTTTCAAGCGAAAGCTACACCCCCTTACCTCGCCTGTCCTTCTCTCCCATACTATGAGAAAGATTCTTAGATTAGACCAGATCATTTAATCTAAGTTAAGCATAACCTACTTGAAATCAAATTACGTTCCCCAAATACTAAACTTTTGTCCATTCCCACCGTACTTTTTCAAAAAATTTCACTGCTCCTGACTGCATCATATTCCATTAAAAGTCGTAAAATAAAAAGAAACGCTTGAAAAAGGTTTTATGTTACTAAACCTTTTCAAGCGTTTCAACGCCAATTCAATATACAATTTTATGCCCCGTCTCCTCTTGTTTGCCTTGTTTTTTCTAAATTCAAGTTTACCATCAATTCTATATTCACAACTTGGCAAGCAGTGCATTTGTACACACAAAATGCATTTTTGCTTGTTGGGAGTATCTCCCAAACCCTCAGAATCAATCAGAAATCTGATTGATCTACACCTGACATTTTATATCTTGTTATAAACGATTGTTTAGTTCTATACCCTCCTAATTTGCTTTTACTTTATTTCGTAACTCTTTTATTACTCCGACACTTGAATCAAATACTTAAAAGTTCTATTACCAAAACATAATAATCTTTTCCACATAACGTTATATATTTATTATTTTTTGTATTATATACTTTACACTTTGTTTGATATATCATATAATACATATAGAAAGGAGGTTATATAAATGAAAAATATGCGTCTTAAATTAGCGCGCGTTGAGATGAATCTTTCTCAAGAAGAACTGGCTGCCAAAGTTAATGTTACACGCCCTACTATCAACTTACTAGAAGGCGGAAAGTTTAATCCCAGTCTTCAGCTTTGTATTCGGATATGTAAAGTACTTAACAAAACATTAAACGATTTATTTTGGGAGGAGGACAACTTATGAAAACCACCATTCACTGTGATGAAAGGATCACAAATATTCGGAACACAATTTATGTTAAACTTTTTTGGGGTATAATTATATTAGATAATCTTACTAATCTACTAGATTATTTTTTTCAAACAAGCTTAAACGGTTGGGTTATTTCATTAGCGCCTTGTGCGTTAATCATTTGGATGTCAATAAAAGGAGTTCTTTTTAATGGAACCCAACATTTTCCACACTGGTGTTGGCTATTTGCACTATGCTATTCTAGTTTAAATAGTATTACCATTTTTGTTATGAGTTCCCAAATTGATACTTTTTTCTATCTTGAACTAATTAATCAAAGAATTATAGTCTCCTTAATATTTCTAACTGTTTATTTCCTTGTAACATTGTTATTTTTTTACATTTCTTATCGTATTGCTCTAAGAAAAATTAATAAACTTTCTACTGACATCTAATTATGTAAAATTAAATGATTATCAATCCCACATTCTTCTTTTAATAAAGCGATAAGGTTTCCCCTTATCGCTTTTTATCTATTCTATATTCCAAATGAACTGCCTTTTTAATATCTTCTTTAAGCATTCTATTTTGTTACCACCGTATGTACCGTACTCTTGCTGATCCCGAAATGTTTTGCCGCCTGCCGCACGGTCGTGTTATTGTCAATGATATATCTGGCAATCTCCATAGCTCTTTCCTCAATATAACCTTTCAAACGAAATCCCCTGCAATACTTGTTTTTACATTGTATGCAGGCTTATTTTCGTATATACTATCTTTATCAGATGTAAAGGAGGATATTGCCATGCCATTTATCAATACGAAAACCACCGTTTCCCTGAGCAAATCCAAAAAGGATTCCCTGACCGCAGAGATCTGCCGCATTACCAGGGAGTGTCTCGGCAAGGGAGAGAACTGGGTTATGACTGGTTTTGAGGACAATGCCAGCCTGTTCTTTCAGGGGGATTCTGCCGCTGTCGCTTATGTGGAGGTCAAAAGCTTCGGCACGCCGTCCGCTGCAGGCACCAGCCAGATGACCGGAAAGCTCTGCCATCTGCTCTCCGGCGAACTTTCCATTCCTGCCGACCACATCTACGTGGCATACTTCCCGACTGACAACTGGGGCTGGAACGGAAGCAACTTCTGACTACAGCAGAAAAAATGCGGGAATTCCCGCATTTTTTCATTTTCTCTCTTCCGCCTTGATCGCTCTCTTTTTCTCGTACATCTTCACATCCGCACGGTTCCTTGTCTCTTCCATATTTTTATCATACTGCTCGTCAAAGATCGCGTAGCCGTATGCTATCCGCATCGGGACGTCCGTTTTCCCTTCATTATATTTCCGCTCGAGATATTCCAGTCTGCGCAGACGTTCCTCGACCCACTCACTTCTGGCATGGTGGATCACGGCGCAGAATTCATCCCCGCCGATCCGGTAGCACACCCCGGCAGGTTCAAACACTTCCGCGATCAGCTTTGCCGCGTCCTGAATATACTTATCGCCCGCCGCATGTCCGAACGTGTCATTGCAGTACTTCAGATCATTCAAATCGAACGTCACGATCGCCGTCTCTCGGTCTCTGGCATTTTCCGACGCCCACTCATCATAAGCGTTGCGGTTGTACAGTCCGGTCGGCATATCATGCTCCGCCAGTTCCCGGTAGATCTCCGCCTTGCGTCCCTCATCAATCTTCTCCATCGACACCGCAGTCGCCTCTCTCGCCAGCAGGCAGATAAACAACAGGAATCCAAATCTGCCGATCACATCCGTTCTTCTCCATCCGATGTAGTACGCCGACATGTCGACCGCGTAAGACACTAGCAGAATTACAAGTCCCCAGATACAGACACGCACCCGCCGGTCCATTCCGCGCGCCCGGTAACGCTGCAAGATCACATAGAGCAGATAGAGCAGGTCACATGCCATCAGAAAATGCGTGCAAAATACCGTATTTTTAAACTCGCAGATCCCCGTCATGTGGAGTACGGTACACACTACAACATTCGCAAATGAACAGATGCAGATAATATTTGATATATACTTCTCCTCCACCTCGGAGAACTCCTGCAAAAATGCTGCAAACGGCGCAATCATCAGCATAATCATCATATAGCCGGTGTACGAGGCCGCCGTCCGGCTTTTTACCATGTAGGCAACCAGCTCCGCCTCATTCATGGACCACATTCCCATCATCAGGGTAAAAATGCCAAAATACAGGATGCCCGGTCCCATCTTTACTTTGCGTCTTGCAATTGCATAATAAATGAGCAGCATAATACCGATCGCTCCGTCAACTGTGCTGACCATGATCTCCGGAACCGATCCTCTCATCGTCTGATAGACCATCTGTCCGTCATTCTCCTGATAGAACCTCGTCACATGATCCCGCACTGCCGGGTACACCGCCTCGATCCGCACACTGAAACTCTTCACGCCCTCCTGCAGCTGGATCGTATTCCATCCGGTTCCGGGCGTCCTCCCGAACACCGTACTGCTCTTTTCCAGCGAATAAATCTGCTCGCCGTCCGCATACACTTCCACGCACTGATGTACGCTAAAAAATGTCAGTTCCGAAAACTCCGACTGCATCTGATTGCTGTCGAAATAATACTCCCTGACATCTTCACCCACTTCCACCACGCGATCGGGCTGCAGTTCGATTCGTCTGGAATCCTCCGCAAAGCTTGTATTCTTTTTACCTGCAAACGCAAAGCTCAACGCCATCAGAATAAATCCGATGACAAGCAGCACTCCATAAACGATCGATACTGATTTTTTCATTTATCCTCACCTGTGGAAAATTCTGGCAAACAAAGATTTTTTCGTATTCTCTGCACTGGTTGTTATCTCCGCAGCGGCAAGCGCCTCTTTTCCTGCCTCTTCCTTCGTCTCCGGCAGAGCCTCCTCGAGGAAGAACTCGTCAAACACATCGTCCCTCTTGTTGATCTTCTCGCACATATCCTTGGTGACCTCCATCATGGTCTCCATCATATGTCTTGCATTCTGCCCCATGCGGTCTTCAAAAGTCATCCCCTGATCCGGTGCCTCCTCGCCCCAGATACAGTCATCCCCCAGCACACGCAGCTTATTCAGCCGGTCGCGCTGCTCCTTGCGGACGACGCTCAGAAAACGGCTCACCATCACGTTGTGCTCGTTTTCGTCCGTATAACACAAAAACTCTTCCAGCGAAGCGTTCCCCGGATAGCCGATTTGATAATATGTATTATAGATACGACAGATCCGCTCTGTTGTCTGGCGCAGAATGATGCCGCATTCCTGCGGTTTTCTCCAATAATAATGCTCCGCGCGCTCCAGTTCCTGCAGAACATTGTCATACATCGCCTGAAGCTCGTCCGACTCCAGCCTGCACTCTCTTATAAACTCAAAATTCATCTCCCGCTGCCCCTCTTATGATCTGTCTTCTACCGCTTTCAGGATCTCCTCACTGATGGCATCCACGTCCTTGCCGTCCGTGTCCACGCAGATATCCGCCACCGCTTCGTAGCGCGGCCGGCGCTTCTCCATGAGTTCCCGGATATATTCCACATTCATATTCCCGTTTAAAATCGGGCGGTTCGTACTGTCCTTGACTCTTTCGTAGATCGTCTCCGGCGTCGCCCGAAGGAACACGATGCAGCCGTTCTCCTTCATCAGCGCCGCATTCTCATCCCTGAGTACACTGCCTCCGCCGCAGGATACCACATATCCTGTGCTCTCCGAAAAAGACCGCAACAACTCTGTCTCCAGGTCGCGGAAATAATTCTCCCCATGTGCGGCAAAAATATCTGTGATTGCCATCCCCTGTTGTTCCTCGATGAGCTGATCCATCTCGATTCGCTTCGACGGACATTTTTTCGCAAGCGCTCTCGCAATGGTACTTTTCCCGGCGCCCATAAAGCCGATCAGATATAAATTCTTCATGCCGCAGTTTCACCTTTCTAGCTAAAAAAACGCTCTTTGACTTCCTCGACCGGCATATCTTTTCCGGTATACAGTTTAAAGGCAGCCACGCCCTGCCACAGCAGCATTCCCTTGCCGCCGATACAGGTTGCTCCGGCTTCCTTCGCCTCCCGGAGCAATCTCGTCTCCTCCGGGTTGTAGACGGCATCCGCCACCACTAACCCCGGTCGGAATGCAGAAGTGTCCTTTACCACACTCTCATTTTCCATCGGCTTCATGCCAACGATCGTCGCATTTGCAAAAATATCGCTGGACGCGATCTCCTCGGTCATCCGCGCAGTGTCTGCAATATCATAGACATTTACCACGCACGCCGGAACTGCCGCACGGATCTTCTCCGCCGTCTTCAGCGTTCTCTCGAAAAAGGCATCCTTGATATTAAAAATGGAAATCTCTCTTGCACCGTCAAGCGCGCACTGCACCTGAATGGCAGTAGCGGCACCGCCTCCGCCTGCAACCGTGATCTTCTTGCCCTTAATATCGATCCCGTGATCCTTCAGATTATGCACAAATCCCTCACCGTCGGTAATATGACCGGTCAATCTACCGTTGTCATTTACGATCGTATTGACCGCCCCGATAATCTGTGCTGCCGGAGACAATTCATCCATGTATCTGACAACCTCTGTCTTACACGGCATGGTAACATTGCAGCCGCGCATCTTGAATGTGCGCATGGCAGCAATGGCATCCGCCACTTCCTCCACCTTGATGTCAAAAGCCACATACACATAATCCAGTCCCAGACGCTCGAAACTGTAGTTATACATTGCCGGCGAACCCGAATGTCCGACCGGCGAACCAATCAATGCCAATAATCCTGTGTGTCCTGAAATTCTGCTGTCCATATTTCCTCCCGCTCCGGCGTCCGCTTTTTCTCTGCGCCGATAACAGTATCATAGCTGTTTTTTCTTATCATTTCAATACACTAAAGCAAAAAAGCATCCCTTTTCTACTCTGTAAGTATCGGCTTAAAATCTTCCGTATCGCCGCAGAATATGCCGCCGCATTCCTGTAAGATGTGCCGCATTACAGGCAGTACCTTTTCATATTCCTCCGCAGGAAATGTCACCAGATACACTCTGTCGCAGTCATGTTCCTCTGCAAATGCCGCAGTCACCTGATCCCGGGGATGTATTTTCCCTTCCTCCATGTCCATGGAGGCTTCTCCGCCGTACATAATCTCAAGTACGCCTGCTTCCTGCCAGATCTCCAACTCGTAGGTTCCATCGAGCGCATCTGCAATCTGCCGCACACCCACAGTCTCCGGTGCAAGATAGAGCCATTCGCCCGGCACATCTGCCTTTTTCATCGAAGCTGCTTTTCCCGTTGCTCCTTGTCCCGCTTTCTTTCCCAGCTTTTTCATCCTGCCTCCTGCTTACCAGCAAAGAACCTCGTGGCCGTCCTCCGTCACAAGCACCATAATCTCCCACTGTGCAGACGGAAGTCCGTCCTCCGTGTAGACCTCCCAGTCGTTTGCATCATCGACATAGATGTCCACTTTTCCCATGTTGACCATCGGCTCGATCGTAAAGATCATGCCCGGCACCATCAGCATCTCCTGACCGCGCTTGCTATTATAGCCGACCCACGGCTCCTCATGGAACTCCAGTCCCACGCCGTGTCCGCCGATCTCACGCACAACCGTATAACCGTTTGCGAAGGCGTGATCGTGAACCGCCTGCCCCATATCGCCTAAAAATCCCCACGGTTTTACCTCTGCGAGACCTTTTTCCACACACTCCTTCGTGACATCCACGAGACGTTTCTTCTCCGGGCTGACGTCGCCGATGCAAAACATTCTGGAAGAATCGGAAAAATAACCGTTCAAAATCGTGGAAACATCCACATTGATAATATCTCCCGACTTCAAAATGACATCCTTTGACGGGAATCCGTGGCACACCTGATCGTTCACCGAAGTGCACACGCTGTACGGGTAGCCCTGATAATGCAGCGGCGCCGGAATACCGCCCATACTGGTCGTCATGTCGTAGACAATCTTGTCGATTTCCGCCGTATTCATGCCCTCATGAATGTGCTCCTGAATATAATCGAGCACCGCGATATTGATCTTGCAGCTCTCCTTAATCCCTGCAATCTGATCTGCATTCTTGATAATGTCATGGGTCGGGACGATATGTCCCTGCGCAGCGATCGCTGCAATCTTCTCGTCAAATGCCTGATGGCATGCCTTGTATTTCCGGCCGCTTTTGCACCAGCACGGATCATTTCTTCCAATTTTTACTGACATATTCTTCTTCTCTTCTCTATTTTATTTTATATTATATTCTGCCTGCCGCAAATGCTTTCTTCACATATCAGCGCATATCCTGCTTCACGTGGTGGAAACTCTCTGGCTTTCCCGCTTTGCTCAATGATCCACCGTGATGCTGCCGAACGGCACGCGCTCCCAGGTAGTCTCATCTAACTCGCATGTATGTTGCGCCAGAAGCTTTTCGTATTCCGTGCCGCCGATGGAATAATCCTCGTAATCAACCTGTTCCATCTCCGCAAGAATACTCTGATATTTCTGCGCCAGCGCCATTTTTCGCATGGTCTCATCGAGTGTATCCTCGCTGACCGAAAGGCTCTCTCTCTGTTCTTCGGTAAGATCGCTCCAAAAATCCTGCTGATCATTGGCAAGATACTGTTCCTCCTCCTCTGAGAGCGTGATTTTCTCTGCTGTTGCCATCTGGTAAAACAGCGTATCATGAATGGTCATATCCACCACTGTCTGTTTCGCCTGCTCCCGCAGGAACGTATGATTGATATACAGCTGCCAGTATTCGTCCGTATTATCCGGATTATAGATGATGGCCGCATCTTCCATATTGCCTTCCTCATACGCGATATAAAATGCCATCTCCCGCAGAGTCACCTGCTCCCCGTCCACTGCCACCACCACAAGATCCAGCGATTCCGGGAATGACAGCTTCTGCCGCTTTCCCTGTTCGCGGTAGGATGCTGTCCCCAGAATGATGAGCAGAACGACCAGAACAGCGGTAAATCTTAATTTCTGTCTCATGCCTGACAAAGCTTTGCTACCACCTGATTGATCACGCTGCCCTCCGCCTTGCCTTTCAGTTCCGGCATAACAGCCTTCATGATCTGTCCTTTGTTGTGGCTTGCTACCACGTCCGCGAACCTCTCTGTGATAAACGCCTCCACCTCGTCAGCCGACATCATTTTCGGCGCATATTCCATAAAAATATCGTAGCGCGTCTTATATTCTGCAAGCAGATCTTCTCTGGATGCCGGGCAGGTATCGATCTGTTCCTTCACGGACTTGATCTCCTTTAAAATGACCCGGTCCACAAGTTCTTCCCGAATGTCATCGCGGCAGCCCTCATCGATTGCCACCTTCTTCGCAGCCGACACCAGTGTGGAGATTGCATCCTTGCGCACCTTGTCTCTTGCCTTCATTGCTGCGATCATATCATCCTGTAACTGTTTGAACTGCATTTTTTATTCCTCCATCTCTTATTTCATTTCTATCCAGATTATAGCATTTTGCTTTTGAAAATACAAACCTACAACACACGCCGTACCGAAGTGATCGTACGGTAGGTTGCATTTCCGTAGCAGATGCCGGTTCTCGGGTTGGACGCATGGATAATCCGTCCACCGCCGATATAGATTGCCACATGTCCCGGATAGCAGATAATATCGCCGGGCTGCGCATTTTCATAGCTGACTGCCTGTCCACAGCCGCTCTGCGAATAGGAAGATCTCGGTAGGGAAATGCCAAAATGCTGGTAGACCGCCATGACAAAATAGGAGCAATCCGTTCCGGATGTCAGGCTGGTACCTCCAAGGACATAGGGATTCCCCAGAAACTGGCTCGCATAGGACACGACGTCACTGCCGCTGACTCCGGTCGTGTAGGACGGATTTAGTCCGCCGTCCGTCAGACCTGTGGAAGAGCTGCCGGAGGTACTGCTGCCCGAAGTCGAGGTATCCGTCCCTGTCGAAGCGGTATTTCCGGTCGTATTCGAGGTCGTTCCGGTGCCGGCTGTCGAGGCATCCGTTCCGGTGGTACTGCCGGTCGTTCCTGCCGCAGCAGCCGCCTGCGCCGCCTTTTTCTTCGCCGCCTCCGCAGCCGCCTGTTTTGCCTTCTCCGTCGCGATGATCTGGTTCTGCTGCTTGATCGTCTGCGCATACTGGCTTGCAAGACTCTGTGCATTGGCAAGCTGGCTGTCAAAATCCGCCATCTCCGAACGCTTTGTCGCAATCACCTGCTCCAGAGAGCTCTGCTGCTCCTGATAGCTGATCTGAAGCTCCTCCATCTCCGCCATCTCACTCTCAAGCTGTGCCGTCAGATCTTCCACCTGCTGCACCACTTCCTGATAGTTCGTCAGCATATCGCGGTCATACTGGTAGACGTCCGAGACATATTCCACCCGGTTCAAAAGATCCGTAATGCTGTCCGCGCCGACTAACGCCGTCAAAAAGGACTGGTCTCCATTCTCATACATATACTGAATCCGCTGCTTCATGGCGTCATACTGCTGCTGTTCCTCCGCTTTCGCATTTTCCAGATCCGCGTTTGCCTGTTCGATCTCCTCCTCCTGCGTATCCATATCGCTCTGTAAAATATCCATATCGGTGAGCAGGCTCATGAGTTGATTGTCATAATTATTCATCTCTGCCTGAAGGCTGTTCTGCGCCGACTGGATATTCTGAATCTGCTGGTTCACCTGATTCAGTTCCTGCTGTGCCTCATCCTTTTTATCCTGTGCATCCTTGATTGCCGAAGCAGACACAGACGCATAGTTTCCGATTCCGACTGCTCCCGCCAGAAGCAGTGCCAGAACACGTTTCTTAAAATGTCTCATGCGGTATCTCCATCCCAAATATCTGAATTATCTTTCATTGCGTACAAAAAACGGGTATGACTCTGTTATCATACCCGTTGATTATATCATACTTCCTTATAAAATTGTCACAGTTTCCATAATTTTTCGATTTTTCGGAAATCAGATCAATCCCATCCGATATACATCAGTTCCAGATCGCTCAGCTCGCCATCATAGAATGTTACGGAAATGGAGTTTTCATCCATATCCTCGTAGGTGTCGCTGTGGCTGTACCACTGATAAGACTGGTAGTCGCCGGTATCCGACTCATACTCATAATCCGGCTCGCCGTAAGCAGTCATAAAGTCGTCGTTGACCGCATCCTTTGTCAGACCGTTCGGCAGAAGGATCTCCAGATCGTCATTGTAGTCCATGCTGGTGAATGAGAAGCCGAACACCGTTCCGTCTGCAAGTGTCTGCGGATCGTCGGTTACATTTCCAATGTACACCTCTCCCAGTTCATTTCCCTGTGCATCGTAGAATGTCGGATAGTAATATTCATTCTTGTTGGATACATACTCCTCATCCTCGGAGTCGATGGAAAAACCGAGTGCCTTGAAATCGCTGTAGCTCATAGGAAGCTGCACCAGGATACCGTTGACGGTAATGTCTCCGCTGTCGAACGCATCCCCTGCTGTCACGTCAAGCGGAGCTGCCGTTTTGGCATCCTCTGTATCCTCGCTGTCATCGGCAAGAAAATCGTCGGTGTCGTACTCTTCATCACCGGAATCACCCATGAAATCATCCGTGTCGTAATCATCGCTTACACCTGCGGCCTCGTTATATCCTTCCATAAACGCATCCTCGATGTCGTTGCTGTAAAGTACGCTGAAAATAATGCTGAAGACCAGCCATACCAGTGCGATCGCAAAACCGATCCACAGGCAGATTGTCGCCGACTTGCTGTTGCGCTTATACTCCTGCACATCTCCGGACTTGTAGGCACTGTTCGCCTTGCTCGTGAATACGCATCCGATAATACCCATAATCATGGTAATCAGGTTGCATCCGCAGCAGCACAGAATCTCAAGGATGGAGAATGTAATCTTCATTCCGAACGAGTTCTTCACTGGCTGACCGTTCTCGTCGTTGAGCACCGTCGCCTCGCCATAGTTTACGCCGGCATATGCATTTCCCGCATACTGGCCGTTCGCCTGACCATACGCCTGCTGACCGTTCGTCTGCTGTCCATAGGCATTATTCTGTCCGTAAGCGTTATTCTGTCCATAGGCGTTATTCTGTCCATAGGCGTTATTCTGTCCGTAAGAATACTCTCCCTGGCCGTTCGTGCTCTGCTCTCCGTAATTCTGCTGACCGTAAGGCTGGCTCACATTCCCCTGGCCGTTCGCATTTTCTGCCTGACCGTAGTTCTGACCGTAAGGCTGGCCTGCATTCTCCTGTCCATAAGGCTGACCTGCGCTTTCCTGTCCATAACCGTTTCCCGGCTGGCCGTAAGCATTCGCTCCCGGCTGGGCGTCCGGCTGCGTCATTCCGCTATTCGCTGCCACGTCCGGCTGACCGTATGCACCCTGTGCTCCCGGCTGACCGTACACATCCTGCGTTCCCTGCTGATTCTCTGCCCCCGCAGATCCCGGCTGTGTCTGTCCCGGGTCGTTCTCTAAATTGTAATTTTTGTTCTCATTCTGATCCATCTTTTGTCTCCCTGTTTTCAAAATTCCTTTCAAAAAATAACACTCATAACCACTTTAGTATAACAGAGCGTCTTCTATTACTCAAGCAAATCTGTGCAAATAGTACCTTTATCCTATCTGTTTGACGATCAGCACCGCATCTCCCGGCTGCAGATTTTTTTCCGTCCAGCCGTTGGTTTCCAGAATATCCTGTATGGTCGTATGATTCTCCTTGGCAATCGTCCACAGATCATCGCCCGCCTTTGCAATATAGCCCACCAGACCGGGGCGGTTCTGTAATTCTTCCATATCTAAAGGCTCTTCTGTAATCTCTTCGATGTTCTGTATTTTCTGCGGCAAAAACGCCATCAGGTTTAACTGGATCACCGCTTTGATCTCAATATGTTCCTGATCCATCATCACCGCGGACAGCTGCTCTAATCCGCAGTCCATCTCCGCCTCCACGTCCGGCTGCATATCGGGAATCTCAAGGATCTGGGAAAACGGATAGATTTCCCTTGCCGACTGGATCGGCATATTGTCATCCGTTGTGATATAGAGAAGTTCCGCCGTGATCGTTCCCTCCGCCCGGATTCCGTTCTCCACAGGCTCGTATTTTTCCAGGCGCACCGTTCCCTCGCAGGCACAGATCTGCAGGATTTTCTCCTGGCTTTCCGGAATTTCCAGCTGTTCCGTTACCCGGCATTTTGCCGCATTTTTTACAAGGAGTCTCTCACCGATCCGCTCCCTGACTACCGGAACGGCTTTTTCCCGGAGCGAGTAGAAATCGGTCAGAAGTTCCATCTCTTCTTCCCGCCACACGCGGACATCGACCGAGACGGAGAGTTCGAGCACAAGAATGCGCTCCTCCCCGTCGTAATCCGGCTTGATCTCCAGTTCCGCCGACAGCGGGACAGCCGATATTTTAAAAATGCAATTCTCCCCGGCAGCGTCACAGTCGGCCGCACATTCCAGAGGAACCGTCGTCTCATACCACTGCAGGCGCTCGCTCTCCTCTTCCTCACTGTAGAGCACCGCCGCCAGAATCTCACCTGTGACGACCGCCTTCCCATCCTCCACATGGCTTTCGACGTTGCGGAGTTCTACACTGCGCCACAGAATTTCCCGCACATTGGGTTTGTTCGACGGCAGAACAATCTCACTCTTCTGCCGGCAGACATCCCGGCAGGATGCGAGCAGATTGAGCGCTCCCCAGGTTCCCGTCTTCTGCTGGTAATCCCCCGGCAGTTCCAGTCTGGACGTAAACTCCTCCAACACCTGTTCCTCCGCCGAGGCACGCAGCACAACCACCGCACGGATGCTCAATTTTCTCGAATTGATTACGCCGACTGTCAGATCCTCGATCTCTCCGGCGGCATGTACCTCCCCGTTCTCCTGCAGCCCGTCTATATTGAGTTTCTCCTGAAACGGAATCTCTCCTTTGAGGCAGCTGATTTTTCCATCACTCTGCTCACACCGGTAAAGAATGTGAAACACCAGGCTTCCTTTTACCCACACCGCCTTGTTTGCCGCCTTCACCTCGTCAAACCGCAGTTCGCCATTTTCTTTCAAAACCTTCATGATGTCCGGCCGGTAGTCCGGGACATTATAGTCATCATCCAGCGTGATCTGGCTGACCGCCGTGCCATTCTGCTGTATTCTATGTATCTTTACTTTTTCGAGTTCCAAAAAAATATCCCCCATATCCGAATCTTTGAAACATCTTATTCGAATACGGGAAATATTATACCTGATACCTTATGTTAACATAATTTCATCCGAATATCTCTTGTAATGATATCCGAATAACTGAATGAAAGTAACTGAGGCGGATTTTCTTCCTGCTCGTCATTCACCAGTATTGTAAAAACACTCGGATATGCGTTCTGAATGACTCCTTCCTGGATGTCGACCTTGTTGCGTCCTCTGTCAAGCTGAATCAGTACCTTCCGTCCGCACTGCTGATACACGGAAGCGCGTACCTTATGGATGTCTGCCTGTTGCATTGTCTACCTCCCTGTTCCGGCTTCTTATCGTCCTAACACCGAATACCATTCCGCTTTAGTTTATCACTGCACTAAATTTTTGTCAAACAAACCAGAGAATTTTTTAAAAATATTAAGAAAATTCACTCAAATATGGTACTTTCGTCACGTTTTTCGGTTTTTATTACAATATAAGGATAACTCGGTCCGCTGCTTACCTGTTCTCCCTTTCTCGGTCCCACAAGTTCCGTATCGAACAGAATCGCATTCGACGTCAGATACAGATCCCGGATGCAGATGCTGTAGCCTCCCGTCTCCTGTTCTCCATACCCGCGCACTATGTACAGATCTCCGTCGAGTTCATAAGTCGTTTTAAAATCAGCTGCCTTTTTTTCCTCTATCACAGCCTTCACTTCCTCCGGTATCTGCGCCTCCTCCACAATCTCATAGTCAAGATCGGCAACCTTCGCTCCGTTTGTCGTCTCAATGCTGCACCCGGCAGCAAGCAGGGCCGCCGCTGCCAAAAAGACCAGACACCCCTTCTTCCATCTCTTCCCATACCAAAACATCTGACAGTCCCCCAAATTTTCGGTTCTATCCAAAGTATATGCCGCGTCTTTTTTAAATATGCCTGTGAATTCTCTTTTCCGCGTCTTGTGTTTCCTCTTTTCAGGCTTTATAATAAAAACTATGTAAAAATCTACGGGGCGCTTGCCCGGAAAGGACCTTCTTATGTTACGAGCCATCCTTGCTCTGCTGTTTGCCATTCTTTATCTGATCATCGGAATTCCCGTCCTCGGAATCGAATGGATCATCAGCAAGTTCAACCGTAAGGCTGCCGACATCAGCCAGCTGCGCATGGTACAGTGGGCGTTTCGCGTCATTCTGTTCATCTGCGGAACCAAAGTCACCGTTATCGGTGAAGAAAATGTACCAAAGGACGAAGCCGTTCTGTATATCGGCAATCACAAAAGCTACTTCGACATTATCATCACCTATGCCAGATGCCCGGGTCTGACCGGCTACGTCGCCAAGAATGACATGGCAAAAGTTCCGCTTCTTTCCCTGTGGATGAAGCGTCTCTACTGCCTGTTCATTAACCGTGATGACGTCAAGGAAGCCTTAAAGACCATTCTTGCCGGCATCGATCACATCAAGAACGGCATCTCGATGTGCATTTTCCCGGAGGGAACACGCAACAAAACTGACGATCTGATGCTTCCTTTTAAGGAGGGAAGTTTCAAGATGGCAGAAAAGACCGGCTGTGCGATCGTCCCTATGGCAATCACCGGTTCCGCCGATATTTTAGAGAATCATTTTCCGAAGGTAAAAGCAACGCACGTCATCTTAGAGTACGGCAAGCCGATCTATCCGAACGAGCTGGATAAAGAGACAAAGAAGAAAATCGGTGCCCACTGCCAGGGCGTCATTGAAGAGATGCTCGTAAAGAACGAAAAGCTGCGGTAATGTCAGACATTACCGCAGCTTTTCTTCTATTCCGTCGCACTCTCCGTGACGGTCTCAGTCTCCGTATCCTCCACCGTTGTGGTAAACAGGTTGTCAAATGTTACCTTCGCCCACACGGAATCCTTCACGGTCCAGTCGTGCTCATCTTCCCAGCCTTTGAGCGTCTCGTCGTACAGATCGCTCTGGCGCTGGCTGATAATGTTCTGTCTGGTCGTCTCAGTTGCATCCGCATCCGTCTTCTCATCCAGACGAACTACATAGTAATCGGTATCTGTGTCGATGACATCCGACACCTCCCCTTCGTCCAGTCCCTGCAGTGCCGTAAGAACTGCCTCGTCAAGGTTACTGTCGTCCGCGGTAAAAGTTCCGCTGCTCACCGTATAGTCATACTGCTCTGCCGCATCCTCCAGTGTGCCTGCCTTCGCGTCCGTGTCAAACATGCCGACGGTCTTGCCAAGCAGAGTAAGCTCGGTGTCGGTGTACTCCACGGTATTGCCATCCTCATCCGTATGGGACTGCTTGGACACCTTGACATAGCTGTAGGAGCTTGTGTTGGCTTCCTCATCCGTCACATTGGTATCGGCATCCGCAATGATCGCCGTGTGCATCCGGTTCTGGATCGTCGCCAACGTCAGATAACGCTCCACGATCTCCTCGTCCGCACCGAGTGCATCCAGCGCGTCCTTGCTGTTGTCTGCAATAAACGCAGCCGCTGTGTCTGCGATCTCCGCCTTGTCATCCTCCGTCAGCTCCACATCGTACTCTGCCATGTGCGCTTCCAGTGTATACATATCGAACAGTGACTGCATCACGCTGTCCTTGATATTGTCCTGCATCGTCGTGCCGTTGTTGTACAGATCGGATGACCATACGTCCTCGCCAAAATATGCCACATAAAAATCATCATATGTTGCCTGCAGAAATCTCGCTGCAAAATTTGCTACTCCAAGCGGCACTTCCGTCTCATCAAAGGTTGCCACTGTCTCATTTTTATTCATTCCACATCCTGTTAACATGGATGCTGCCATAACACCGCTAAGAAGCAGTGCACTCCATCTCTTTGCTCTCATAGGTTCCTCCTGGTATATGCCATGACAGCTTGCCATGGCAGTCTTGCTCTATTATAGTGCAATTTTCTCCGGGTCGCAATATTTTTCATACTTTTTTCAAGCTTTTCCGACGCCGGAGAGCCGGTCCACCGGTGCCCGAAAATTGGCTTTCTACACCTTTTTACCCTTCCTTTGGTGCTTCCCGATCCGTCAGAAGTCCTCCGGCATCGCTAAGGAACTGCTCCACCACCGATTTGATGTCCACATTCTTGTCCCTCGAATTCTTTTTCAGGTGATATGTGAAATACGGGTTTTTCGGATCAGCGGTAAACGTCACCTTCTGACCGTATGCCGCCACCAGTTCCGGAATCTTCGCCACATCAATCCGTGCTTTCTCATAGAGAGTAAAACGGACACTCTCACCCTTCTGCGCCACTTCCGTAAAATAAAGCCGGTGCGCCATTGATTTGATTTTTGCAATGTAAAGCAGATTTTCCACGGACTTCGGCGGATCTCCGAAACGGTCGATCAGTTCCTCCGTCATCTCCTCCGTCTCCTCCTGCGTCTCAATATCTGCGATGCGTTTGTAGATGTCCAGTTTCTGCAGTTCGTTCGGAATATAACCCATCGGGATATAAGCGTCGATCACAATATCAATCGACGTGTCAAAGCTTTCCTCCACCGCGATGCCCTTCGCTTCCTTGACCGCTTCGTTTAGCATCTTGCAGTACAGATCATAGCCGACCGCTTCCATATGACCGTGCTGCCGCTCGCCGAGCAGGCTGCCCGCTCCGCGGATCTCAAGATCGCGCATGGCAATCTTAAAGCCGCTTCCAAGCTCCGTGTACTCTTTGATTGCGGCAAGCCGCTTCTCTGCGACCTCCTTCAACATCTTATCCCGCTTATACATCAAAAAGGCATACGCTGTGCGGTTCGATCTGCCCACACGCCCGCGGAGCTGATACAGCTGGGAAAGGCCCATATTGTCCGCATCGTGGATAATCATCGTATTCACGTTTGAAATATCCAGTCCCGTCTCAATGATCGTCGTGGATACAAGCACATCGATCTCGCCGTTGATAAACCGGTACATGATATTTTCCAGTTCGGTTTCCTTCATCTGTCCGTGCGCATATGCCACGTTCGCCTCCGGCACAAGCTCCGCAATCTTCGTCGCAACATCAGCGATCTCGCGCACTCTGTTGTATACAAAATACGCCTGCCCGCCGCGCGCCAGTTCCCTTGAGATTGCCTCCCGCACCAGCTCCTCATTGTACTCCATCACATATGTCTGGATGGGCACACGGTCCATCGGCGGCTCTTCCAGCACGCTCATATCCCGGATGCCGATGAGGCTCATGTGCAGCGTCCGCGGAATCGGCGTCGCGGTCAGTGTGAGAACATCGATGTTGGTCTTAAGCTGCTTGATTTTCTCCTTGTGCGCCACGCCGAAGCGCTGCTCCTCGTCGATAATTAACAGTCCCAGATCTTTGTAGACCACGTCTTTGGACAGCAGCCGGTGCGTGCCGACGATGATGTCCACCTGCCCCTTTTTCAGCTTCTCGATCGTCTTTTTCTGCTCCGCGCTGCTTCTGAACCGGCAGAGCAGATCAATGTTGACCGGAAAATCTTTCATCCGCTGCACAAAGTTGTTGTAATGCTGCTGGGCGAGGATCGTCGTCGGCACCAGAAATGCCACCTGCTTGCCGTCCTGCACCGCCTTAAACGCCGCACGGATCGCAATTTCCGTCTTTCCGTATCCGACGTCGCCGCAGATCAGACGATCCATAATCTTCGTGCTCTCCATGTCCGCCTTGGTCGCCGCAATGGCAAGGTCCTGGTCTTCCGTCTCCTCAAACGGGAACATCTCCTCGAACTCTTTCTGCCACACAGTGTCCGGTCCGAACGCAAATCCCTGTTCATTCTGGCGCACTGCGTAAAGCTTCACGAGGTCTTCGGCGATCTCCTTGACCGCTCCCCTGACTCTCGACTTGGTCTTGTTCCACTCCTGTCCGCCAAGCTTGTTTAACTTCGGCTTTTTCGCCCCCGCGCCCGCATATTTCTGGATCTGCTCCAGCTGCGTCGCCAGAATGTAGAGATTTCCCCCTCCTGCATACTCGATCTTGATGTAATCTTTCTCGGTCTTATCCACCTCGATCTTCTCAATACCGCGGTAGATGCCCAGTCCATGGCTCTCATGCACCACGTAGTCACCGATGTTCAGATCCGTAAAGCTTGCAATCTTCTCTCCCTCATAGATGCGCTTGCGCTTCTTTTTCTTCTTCTCGCCGCCGAAAATATCGCTCTCGGAGATCACAACAAACTTCAGCATCGGATACTCATATCCTTTTTTGATCTTGCCGTAACCCGTCATGATCTCGCCGGACTTTACCTCGTGATCGTAGTCTTCCGAATAAAAAGCGTTCAGCCCCTCCGCCATCAGATCATCCGCCAGACGCTTCGCACGCGTTCTCGATCCCGACAGCAGGATCACCTGATACCCGTTCTTTTTGTAGCGCTCCAGATCCTTTACCAGAAGTTCAAAGCTGTTGTTGTACGGATTGACCGTCTTAGACTGGATATTCAGATGTGTCCCGATCTCCAGATGCGGATTTTTAAGGTCGAGCGCCACCAGCGAGATGCATCTGCGCCCCGCAAGTTTTCCAAGAATCTCCTTGCAGGTAAAAAGTTCCCGCATCTGTCCCGGCAGTAGATACCCTTTTTCCAGGCGCTGCTTCATGCTCTCCGAAAATTCGGTTTCCGTCGCCATTCCTCTCTCAATGCTCCGCGGTGTCTCATCCAGAAACACCAGCGTATCCTGTTTTCCAAAATAATCGAGCAAAGAGACGCGTTCCTCGCAAAAATAGGACAGGTAGGCGTCCAGCCCGGCAGAGAGGCCCAGCTCCCCGGCTTCCTCCGCCACCTGGTCCGCCGCAGACTTGACGCGGTACGCCTCCTCGGTCTTCATCTCCCCGCGGAGCTTTTCCGAAACCTGCTTTGCTTCTGCCAGAATGCGCGCAATACCGGCGTCGCGCTCCTCTTTGGTCAGCACCAGTTCGCACGCCGGATAGATGTGGACCTCATCCAGATTCTCGATCGACCGCTGGCTTTCCGCATCGAATGAGCGGATTGAATCGACCTCATCATCCCACAGTTCAATCCGGAACGGATTCTCCTCCGTCAGCGGGAAAATGTCAATGATTCCGCCGCGCACGGAGAATTCACCGCTTGTCTGCACCTGATAATTCTTCTCGTAGCCCAGTTCCGCCAGGTGCCTTGTAAACTGCTCCAGATCGATCACGTCCCCGACCGCCACTTTCCGCACCGCACTGATAAACTGATCTGGCGACGGCATCGGATTCATCAGTCCGTCAAACGTCGTTACAATTGTGCACGAGCGCTTTTCCGCCATCATCTTGAGGGCATTGATACGCTCCGCTGTCAGCACATTTCCCCGGATATCCGACTGGTAAAACAGAATATCCTTTGCCGGATAATAGGCAACGTTCGGATCAAAAAAGCGGTATTCCTCCGCCAGTTCCTTCGCTTTTTGTTCCTGAAACGTAACAATGATTCTGTTTCCAGAACCATTGCCAATGCTGTACATCATATGTGGTTTAGCTGCATCGATACAGCCGGAAATCTGAATGACGCCGGATAGCTTCGGCAGCGCCGCTTCCAGGTCTTCAAATTCTTTCAGCCCCTGCATGGGCTGTGTGAATGTCTTCATGACTGACTCTCCCGCTTTTTCCTGTTAAAATCATTCATTGCCTGATCAATCTCATCCTCCAGGATCATCTCCGCAGCCTTTACGGATTCCTTCACCGCTTCCTCAAATGCCGCGCGGTCTTCCTCACTCATGCGTCCGAGCACATGGTCCGCCAGATCCCATCCCGCCGGCTTTTCGCCGACGCCCACCTTAATCCGCTTAAAGTTCTCCGTCCCGGTCATTGCAATAATGTTCTTGATTCCATTATGCCCGCCGGCGCTCCCTTTTTTGCGGATACGGATGTTCCCCGGCGCCAGGCTGATGTCGTCAAAAATGACAAGAAGCTCCTCCTCGGGATCGATCTTATAATAATGTAAAAGTTCCGCCACGCTCTCGCCGCTTAAGTTCATAAATGTCTGCGGTTTTGCCAGAATCACCTTCTGTCCGCCGATCATCCCTTTGCCGAAAAGCGCCTTGTGTCCGCTTTCGCTGATACTGATATTATATTTTTCCGCAAGGGCATCCATGACATCAAATCCCGCATTATGGCGTGTATGCTCATACTGCCTGCCCGGATTCCCCAGACCTACGATCAAAAACATCGCTATCTCCTGTTCTTTGCTTTGTTGCCTGCGATTCTCCGCCGGATCACGACTGCTGCAGCCGCAAGCTGCTCCTGATCGTTGACCCCTGTGATATCCTCCGGGTCATCCAGCGCATACGCATCCACCTTCAGTCCCTTTTCCTTAATAATTGTGAGCGTATCCGGCAGATAGTATTCACCCTGCGCGTTATTCGGCTGAATCAGATCCAACGCCTCACGCAGCTCCTTCGTATCAAAAATATACATACCTGAGTTGATCTCGTGGGATGCCAGTTCCGCCTCCGTCGCATCCTTGTGCTCCACGCTCTTCACAAAATTGCCGTCTGCATCGCGGATAATTCTGCCGTATCCGGTCGGATCCTCGACCATCGCTGAGAGCACTGTCACTGTATTTCCACTCGCAATGTGATGCTCCCTTAATTTCTTTAAGGTCTCTGCCGTGATAAGAGGGGTATCTCCAAACAGAATCAGTGTCTGTCCTTCCTCCCCGAGAAATTCCTTTGCACACCGCACCGCATGACCGGTTCCCAGCTGCTGCTCCTGTAATACAAACTTTACGTCCTTGTGCGAAATGCTCTCCCGCACGATCTCGTATTTGTAGCCGACCACAAGGCAGATCTCACCGGCGCCGGCTCCCTCTGCCGCCTCAATCGCATAATCTACCAGACATTTTCCCTCTATGGTATGAACCACCTTCGGCAGATCCGACTTCATTCGTGTCCCTTTTCCCGCTGCAAGTATCACTGCTTTTAACTGACTCATCATACTCCTCCTGCCATCTATTGTAATTGACGATTCCTGCTGTCTTTTGTTTGATCTTGTCACAGTTCACGTTTCATTTTACCTTAGTTTGCAGATTTTACAAGAGTTTTCTGCACCGCTGCCCGATCCCTGCACGTATAAACAAATGCGCACAGGCTTTACCTTCCCGTAAAACCTGTGCGCATTTATTTTCCTGGGTAAGCTGCCATCCGGCTTCTTCCCGGTATTATTCCTCAGCAGCCATTGTCTCCTGGTATTTCTGAAGGATCAGAGTCTGTATCCGCTCTCTTGTGTCCGAATTGATCGGATGAGCGATGTCGCGGTATTCCCCGTCCGCGGCCTTTCTGCTCGGCATTGCGATGAACAATCCCTTGTCTCCCTCGATCACCTTGATGTCGTGTACCACGAACTCTTCATCGATGGTGATGGACACCACCGCTTTCATCTTGCCTTCCTTCTCGACTTTTCTGATTCTCACGTCCGTAATCTGCATAGATTCTGTCCCCCTTTAGTCCCTTCTCTACAGTACATACCTTTCGTTGTTCTCGGATACAATCTTGATACCGTTGTCGCCGCAGTAATAGGTGTTCGCCTTGAGTGTATCACGGCTCTCGACAATGCAGTTCTCAATATGTGTATTGTCGCCGATATAAACATCATTCAGAATGATGGAATTCTTAATCACACAATTCTTCCCGACAAATACCTTCTTGAACAGGATCGAATTCTCCACCTTGCTGTTGACGATGCATCCGCTGGCGATTAAGCTGTTGCGCACATCGGAACCGATATTGTATTTTGCAGGCGGGAGATCATCCACTTTGGAGTAAATCTTCGGCTCATCATGGAAAAAGTATTTCCGCACCTCCGGTTTTAAGAAATCCATGTTCGTCTGATAGTAGGATTCTACGGTCGCAATATTGCTCCAGTATTCCTTCATCTTATAACCATAGATCTGTTTCATATTCTTATAGCGGATCAGAATATCCGTCACAAAATCCCAGCGTTCTTCCGCTGCGCTGCGCTCTAGCATCTCAATGAGCTGTCTTCTGCGCACGATATAGATTCCGGTCGATACCGTGTTCGACTTGGATACCATCGGTTTTTCCTCGAACTCTACAATCTTGGAATCTTCATTCATCCGGACCACGCCGTATCTGCTGACATCCTCTCCCGGCGCCATATCCTTGCATACCACCGTAATGTCTGCCTTCTTCTCAATGTGGTAATCAAGTACCTTATTATAATCCAGCTTGTAAATGCAGTCACCGCTCGTGATAATGACATATGGCTCGTGGCGCTTCTTCAAGAAATTGATGTTCTGATACATGGCATCCGCTGTTCCGCGGTACCACCAGCTGTTATCCACGGTTACTGTAGGATTGAATACAAACAATCCGCCCTGTTTGCGCCCGAAATCCCACCACTTGGAGGAGCTCAGATGCTCGTTTAACGATCTCGCACTGTACTGTGTCAGAACCGCAACAGTCTGCACATGGGAGTTGCTCATGTTGCTGAGTGCGAAATCAATGCTTCGATAGCTTCCGCCGATCGGCATTGCCGCAATCGCCCTCTTGTTGGATAATTCCTGCATACGGCTGTTATTACCACCAGCTAAAATAATTCCTATTGCCTTCATACCGAGTCACCTGCCTTAATGATTACTTCACCGCTCTCAAGAATTCCGTTCGGGTAATCTTCCTTGTCCGTCGTACCGGAAATTGCCGTGTTCTTTCCTATCTTAACACCGTCCGGTATCACACTGTCTTCTCCGACCGTCACCAGACCAAAGGAATAGATGCTCGCATTGAGCTTATTCGGTGCCTCTTCTCCAATGCCAAGCTCGGTGTTCGCTCCCACCTGGCAGTTCTCTGCTATAATTGATTTATCGATGATAGCATTCTCGCCAATCGTTGTTCCTTTCATCACAATGGAATCCCGGATCACTGCCCCCCTGCCGATCGTGACGCCCGGTCCGATCACGGAACTATGTACCTCGCCGTATACCTCGGTTCCTTCACCGATGATGCTCTTCTCCACAACGGAATCCGCGGAGAGATACTGTGGCTCGATAATATCACTCTTCGTGTAGATCTTCCAGTATTCCTCGTACAGATTGAACTCCGGAATCAGGTCGATGAGCTCCATATTTGCTTCCCAGTAAGAGCCGAGTGTACCGACATCCTTCCAGTAGCCGTTGTATTCATATGCAAAGAGACGTTTTCCATTCTCGTGGCAATACGGGATGATATGCTTACCAAAATCACATCCGCTCTGATCCTTCATGGCATAGAGCGCTTCTTTTAAGGTATCCCAGCTGAAAATATAGATACCCATGGACGCCAGATTGCTGCGCGGCTTTTCCGGCTTCTCTTCAAAATCCATGATCTTCTTGTTCTCATCTGCGATCACGATACCAAAACGGCTTGCCTCCTCAATCGGCACCGGCATCGTGGCAATCGTCACATCCGCATGATTCTCCTTATGGAAATCAAGCATAACCTCATAATCCATCTTATAAATATGGTCGCCGGATAAGATCAGCACATATTCCGGATGATACTGCTCCATATAATTCATATTCTGAAATATTGCGTTTGCCGTTCCGGAATACCACTCGCTGTTATCGCTCTTCTCATAAGGCGGTAACACCGTCACTCCCCCGCTGTTACGGTCCAGATCCCACGGAATACCGATTCCGATATGGGTATTCAGACGTAATGGCTGATACTGGGTCAGAACTCCGACCGTATCAATTCCGGAATTGATGCAGTTACTCAGAGGGAAATCGATAATGCGGTACTTTCCTCCGAACGCAACTGCAGGTTTGGCAACCTTCGCTGTAAGCACTCCCAGGCGGCTGCCCTGGCCTCCAGCTAATAGCATGGCTATCATTTCTTTTCGAATCACGTCAATCACCTCTCGTCTTTCTAGTCAGTCTATTCCTCTTTGCACTTATAATTATAACATAATCGTCCACCCATGTACATCATTTTTCACAAATTTGCCAGTACATTTTTCTATTTTTTGACATTTTCGTCAAATCTTTTCTCTTTCTACACTCCTCTTTCACTTTCTGTCGAAAATATTTTATCCCAAAAGAATTTGCAAATCAGTAAGATAAGGTTATAATGAACTTTATCATAGAAAGAAAAACAGGCAGGTAGAATTATAATGTATAAAATCAATTTCAAAGAACCCATACATATCCATTTTATCGGGATCGGCGGCATCAGCATGAGCGGGCTTGCCGAGATTCTCTCCGAAGAGCATTTTACGGTATCCGGATCCGACGCAAAGGAATCTGATCTGACCAGACACTTAGAGCATCTCGGCATCAAAGTTTACTACGGTCAGACAGCCGCAAACATCACGGATGATATTGATCTTGTCGTCTACACCGCTGCCATCCACGAGGACAATCCGGAATTCGCCTGTGCGCGCGAAAAAGGAATTCCGATGATGCCGCGCGCAGAGCTGCTCGGACAGATCATGGACAATTACCGCAACTCCATCGCGGTGGCAGGCACCCACGGCAAGACGACCACGACATCCATGATCAGCCAGATCCTTCTTGCAGCCAAGTGCGACCCGACCATCACGGTCGGCGGTATTTTAAAAGCGCTCGACGGCAACCTGCGGGTAGGCAAGTCCGATTTCTTCCTGTCGGAAGCGTGTGAATACACGAACAGCTTCCTGCATTTTTATCCGAAATACAGCATCATTCTGAATATCGAAGCAGAACATCTCGACTTCTTTAAAGATATTCAGGACATCCGCCATTCATTCCACCAATTTGCATCCAACACCCGGGAGGACGGCGCGATCATCATAAACGGCGATATTCCGGATTATACCGAGATTACCGCCGGATTAAAGCCGCAGGTAATTACCTTCGGTCTCAGTGACAGCTGCACATTCCATCCGGCAGACATCACATTCGATGAAAAAGCCTGTGCAAGCTTCACCGCCATGAAAGGACAGGAAACTCTGATGAAAGTCACGCTTCACGTTCCGGGCATGCACAACGTATCCAACGCACTGGCTGCCATTGCGCTGGCAGATGATCTTGGTCTTGCCGCTGACGCGGTCGCAAAAGGATTATCCGACTTCGGTGGTGCCGACCGGCGTTTCCAGTACAAAGGCTGCGTGGACGGCGTCACCATCATCGACGACTATGCGCATCACCCGACGGAGATCCGCGCGACGTTAACCGCTGCCAAGAACTATCCGCACAAACGGCTGGTTCTCTGCTTCCAGCCGCACACCTACTCGCGCACCAAGGCATTTTTAGAGGATTTTGCCGATGTGCTCTCCCTCGCTGATGTGGTTGTCCTTGCCGACATCTACGCCGCCAGAGAGAAAAATACCTACGGCGTCTCCTCCCGCGATATCCTCTCCAAGCTCAGGGAACGCGGCACGGAATGCTATTATTTTCCGTCATTTGAGGAGATCGAAAAATTTTTATTAAAAAATTGTGTAAACGGAGACTTGTTGATAACTATGGGCGCCGGAGACATTGTAAATGTTGGCGAACATCTTCTCGGCAAATAAGTTATCCACTTTATCCACATTCAATTGGGGAAAACTTCAACTTTTGAATGTGGATTTTTTTGTTTACATAATCCTTATACACGTTTCCTGCACTTTTGCCGTCTTTGCCGTCTTTTGCGCCAAACCTTTCGTTTCCATAATCCGGTTTCCACCGGATTCGTTTTCTTTATCCACATTATCCACATTTCTGCGGTCGATTGTCTGTGCCGGATGTGTTCCGGAAAAGATACTTCTCATTCCAGTTTTCCTGTGCTATAATGCATCAGGGAATGTCGGCGGCTGCCGTACATTTCGCTTGTTACGTTTGAGAAAGAGGAGTCGGTTTCAATGGCCAATATTAAGCTACACAGTGACAGTCCAGTCTCTGCAACCAGTGTTTCCAACACGTTTATCGATGAATATATGTCTGATGCCAACGGGGAATTCGTCAAGATTTACCTCTACTTGCTGCGCCTTATGAATGCACCGCAGGCGTCTTTTTCCATTTCTTCCATCGCGGACAAGTTCGAGCACACGGAGAAGGATGTCAAGCGTGCCCTTGCCTATTGGGAGCGCATGCATCTGCTGCAGCTTGAATATGACAATGATAAGAATCTGACCGGTATCCGCATGCTGGATTCTTCGTCCAGAGATGCCGCCCCGTCTGATCCGGGGACTTCCGGAACACAGACAGAGCCAGCCGGCGCACCGGCACAGAACGCCCCTGCTTCCGCCGCTTTGGCAGAAACACCGGCACCGGCGCAGACAGTTCCTGCCAAAAAGAGCTATTCCGCGGACGATATTTTGAATTTCCGCCAGAATGAATCCGTCGCAGAGCTGTTCTTCATCGCAGAGCGTTATCTCGGCCGCACCTTAAGCGCCACCGACATCAATACGCTTCTCTATTTTTATGATGTGCTCGGATTTTCCACCGAGCTGATCGTATACCTGATTGAGAGCTGTGTGAGCAACAATCACACCAGCATCCGATACATAGAAAAAGTCGCACTTGGCTGGGCAGATCAGCATATCACGACCGTCGAGGAGGCCAAGCAGGGTTCCCCGGTTCTTGGCAAAATGTACTACGCCGTGATGAACGCGTTCGGCATTACCGGACGCAAGCTGGTTTCCACCGAGATCGCTTATATCAGCCGCTGGACGAACGAGTACGGTTTTGACTCTGACATCATCCTTGAAGCATGCAAGCGCACCATGGAAAGTCTGCATCAGCCGAACTTCAAATACACGGATTCCATTCTTTCCGACTGGAACAAAAAGCAGGTTCACCATCTGTCCGACATTGCAAAACTGGATGCGGCGCACCAGGAACGCAAAAAAAGTTCCGCTTCCGCTGCCGCCAATACAGCATCCAAAAACAAGTTCAACAATTTCACGCAGCGCTCCTACGACTACGACGAACTGGAGCAGATGCTTTTGACCACGAACGCACACTGATTTAAAGGGGAAACAGATGCCGCTAAGCAATTCACAGTATGACGAGATATTCCGCAAATATGACGAAAAACAGTTAGCCAGCCAGCACCAGCTCGAACGCCGCACAAAGGACGTCTACGCCCGGATTCCGGCACTTAAAGAGATCGATGACGCGATCGCTACCTGTTCTGTCGAGCAGGCACGCCGGCTGTTAGACGGAGATGCGGCCGCTCTGGCCACGCTCCGTGAAAAGCTCTCGGACTACCGCAGGCAGAAGGAGCAGCTGTTGCAGGAGCACGGGCTTGCTTCTGATTATCTGAAGCCGGTGTACCACTGCCCGGACTGCAGGGATACCGGTTATGTGAACGGCAGACGCTGTCACTGTTTTGAACAGGCAGCCATCAATCTGGTCTATACCCAGTCCAACTTAAAAGAGATTCTGGAACGTGAGAATTTTTCCACGTTTTCCTTTGATTACTATTCTGCGGATGACATCAATCCGGTAACCGGACGCTCGTCCCTTGAGACAGCAAAGGATGCCGTCGCAAAATGCCACGATTTTATCGATCATTTCGACAGCACCTTCTCCAATCTTTACCTCTACGGAGATACCGGCATCGGTAAGACCTTTTTGTCCAACTGTATTGCCAAGGAGCTGTTAGACCGCGGTCATTCCGTCATTTACTTTACCGCATTCCAATTATTTGATATATTAAGCAAGGGCGTGTTCAAACGGGACGAGGAGGCACTGCTTTCCCACCGGAATATTTTCGACTGCGATCTGCTGATCATCGATGATCTCGGCACGGAACTATCCAATTCCTTTACGACCTCGCAGTTATTTTTATGTATCAACGAACGCATTCTGCGGCAGAAATCCACGATCATCTCCACAAACCTCGGGATGAACCAGCTTGCCGATATTTATTCAGAGCGCGTTTTATCCAGAATATCCAGCAATTACACATTATTAAAGCTCTTCGGCGCAGACATCCGTATCTTAAAGCGCAACCGTTAACATTTTTATCCATGTATTTCATTAGAGCAATCTATTGAAAATAAAACCTATGTAACTATTCTTTAATGGAGGAACCATTCATGCCAAACGATGAAAGAAACTTAGAAACCATGCCTGACGGAGCATTGGGTCTCATCCCACTGGAAAGCTGCAAAGAACTCGGTCTTAAGGTAGACCAGTACCTTGTCGGCTGGCGCGAAAAGAGACAGCACCAGCACCAGAACGACCCTGCGTTCAAGGGCTATCGCAGAGATTCTTATATCATCTCAACTGCAGTGCCGCGTTTCGGAACCGGCGAAGCAAAGGGTGTCATCAAAGAGTCTGTCCGCGGCTATGACCTGTATCTGATGGTCGACGTTACCAATTACAGCCTCACCTACTCTGTATGCGGTTACGAGAATCACATGTCTCCGGATGACCACTATGCAGATCTGAAGCGTATCATTGCTGCTGTCGGCGGAAAAGCAAGACGTATTACCGCGATCATCCCGTTCTTATATGAGAGCCGTCAGCACAAGCGCACCGCCCGCGAATCCTTAGACTGCGCACTTGCCTTACAGGAGCTCACCGCTATGGGTGTCGACAACATCATCACTTTTGACGCGCATGACCCACGTGTACAGAACGCCATTCCGCTCAAGGGATTCGAGACTGTACAGCCTGCTTATCAGTTCATCAAGGGTATCTTAAGAGAAGTCAAAGACTTAAAGATCGATGCAGAGCACATGATGATTATCAGCCCGGATGAGGGTGGTACCAACCGCGCCGTATATCTTGCCAACGTGCTCGGTCTGGATATGGGTATGTTCTACAAGCGCCGCGACTACAGCAAGATCGTAGACGGCCGCAACCCGATCGTTGCACATGAGTTCTTAGGTTCCTCCGTCGAGGGTAAGGATGTGATTATCATCGACGATATGATCTCCTCCGGTGAGAGTATGATTGATGTTGCTACCGAGTTAAAGAAGAGAAAGGCAAACCGTATCTTCGTTGTTGCAACCTTCGGTCTGTTTACCAACGGCCTGGAGCGTTTTGACGAGGCGGTTGCAGACGGCACAATCTACAAGGTCGTAACCACGAACCTGACCTATCAGACACCGGAACTGCTTGCAAAGCCATATTATATCAACTGCGACATGAGCAAATACATTGCTTATATCATTGATACGTTAAATCACGACAGCTCGATCAGCGATCTCTTAAATCCGTATGACCGCATCCAGCGTCTGGTTGCAAAGTACAAAGCAGAGCAGAACTAAACAAAATCCAAAAAGGGACTGCCCGCTAAAAGCGTCAGTCCCTTTATTATGCCTATGTATTAAAACAAGTCTACTCTGCCAGCAATTTTCTGATTGATCACATAATACGCTGCGTTCTCTTCCGGCTTTAAGTAGAGCTGAAGTGATTTGATCGTGGATGCTCTGTGACCTTCTGCCACAAACTGCTCTGTCACTTTCTTAATGGCATCCTCTACCACGCCTTCACGTCCCTGATACTGGATATACACTTCAGGCTTAAGCTCTTCCTTTGCTGCCTTCTTCGCTGTCTTTGTTCTTGGTTTTCTTTTCTTTGCGGTCTCAGCTGCTGTCTTCTTCGGTTCTTCTACCTTTGTAGCCGCCTTTACCTCTGTCTCTTTGGCTGCGTTCTTCGTCTCCTCGACTTTTGCCACAACCTTTGCAGTTGCTTCCTTCGCTGCTGTCTTGGTCTCCTCAACCTTCGCCGCAACTTTTGCTTCTGCTGCCTTTACTGCTGCCTTAGTCTCATCAAGTTTCGCTGTCGTCTTTTTTTCCATTATGAGAGCCCTCCTCCTCATCAAAAAAACTACTCACATACTAAAAACTTTTCCATTGCTACTAATGCTTCCTCTTCATCACTGCCCTCGGCAACGATGTTCACCGTCATTCCTTTGGACGGGTTAAATGCCATGATTCCCATAATACTCTTCGCATTTATCCGGCGGTTGTTACTCTCAAGTGTAATATCACTGTCAAATCTGCAGGCAACCTGAACCAGTTCTGCAATCGGATTACTATGTTCCTCTGAGACATTCGATACAACAATCTCTTTTCTGCTCATAATCTCTCCATTTCCTCTTTTCAAGTACTACGTCTCAAAATATAACCCATCTATTTCCAATTTGCAATAGAAGAACATGAAATCTGTTAAACTTACACGAATAATTTCCTACTTTAAGAGCTTTTTTATGCACTTTCATTTCACCAGATATGTGAAAAATACATTTCCTGCCGCCGTAAACATCTCATCCGCCTCGGTCAGCGTCTTCCGGTATGTCGTTCCCAGTGCAGGATCAAATATCACGACGCTGTTGCTGTCATATCCGATAATCAGCACCGCATCCGTGCTTCCTGTCATGGAAAATACCGGACTGCCGCAGCTGACATAGTAGAGAACCTCCTCGATATTGCATCCGGTCAGATCCAGCACCTGCATATCCTTCATCGTATTGTTCAGGATGCTTTTCGGCGTCTCTCCGCCCTCAATGAGTGCGCTCACGCTGATATTGATTCCTTCTTTTTCCAGCATGGCATTGATGCACTGCGCAATGCTTCCTGCTCCGGCATCCTCCGCACCGACCGCAATATCAGGCAGTGCCGGCTGTGCGGACTTTCTGGAGCGTTTCCACACATACTGGAGGTTATCTCCAATCACGACTCCCATACTGTCATTTGCCGCCGTGACGGCCTCTGTGACATCGTCTGTCGCCAGCACCACATTCCCCTTCACGTATACATAATAATGCTTTGTGCTGCCCTCTTCCTTGATTGCCACCGTGCGCTCCTCTTCTAAAATCGTCTCCTTCGGGGTGAGAAGCTTCGGCGCCTTTTCCGCGGATGCCCCGGCAATCGTAAGCTGTACCTGGGTCTCCTTTTCCGCAGAACTGCTCGTTGCAATATTGACAAGCTTTCCAGAATCTCCCTCACGGTTCATGATCATATCCTGATCCGCTGGGACATATGCCGTGCCGTTATACTGGATGCGGTTCAAGTGCATCGTGTAGTCCTCGATGGACACGCTGCTTACAAAATAGCCGCTCTTTTCATATGTTTTCTGCACAGTAAGATCTTTTGTCGAGACATCCACAATCCGGATCTGGTGCATCGGAAATGTCACATTTCCGGCGGCGTCCTCGAAAATATCCGACTGTCTGGCAATGCCATACACAAAATCCTCATCCATGAAGCCAAGCGGCTTGATGGCTTCCCCGGTGCCCGCCGCAATCTCCTGCGTGCTCTGATCCGACAGATTCATCACGTGGATCACACTGCTGCCCATCTGGGAATCCCCCTCCGTCTCCATCCATGCAAAATAGCGGTTGGACGCGGACACCGCAAAATCCTGTACGTTCAGATTCGTCACCAGTTCCCACACCGAGAGGGTATTTAAATCGATTCCGTAGACACACCCGTCCAGCATCAGGAAAAGCTCTCCGCCTTCATTTACATACATGAGCTGCCCGAGTTCCGACTTCATCACCTCATACGACTTATCCGACGGAATGAAGACCAGTTCCTCATCGGTATTCGCCAGGCTGTCGTAATGATAGACCGCAATTCCGACTTCCCCCTCATGAATTCCGCGGTTCATGTAACCGTACACGATATAATCCACGCTTCCGGCTTCGTCCACACCGACGATCTTGATGTCGTGTTCTCCGTAGTTCTCGCGGCTGTCAATTCCCTCGTAACCGCGGAAACTGAACACTTTTGCAAGCGTATTTTCCACCGTATTGTAGCTCCAGAGTTCTCCCTCCTGCACGAACGCCACACTGGTTCCCGCCTCATTCGCCTTGTATTCAACGTTCGCTTCGCGGATTCCAAGCTGGATATACTGATCGTAAACGCTGTCATTTTCTCCGCGGAAAATCTGGTTCATGGTGCGCTCGAAATTCAGCAGATAGATGCGGCTTGTGGTGTAGCGCACCCGGTAATATTCTTCTATATTATAGTATTCAATCTGACCGCTCTCGTTGACACTGGATACCACATAATCGAGCACGATCACGTTGTAGGTCGGTGTGATCTCCTTGATCGATGGAACCGGCTCTGTCAGACGCTCTCCCTTAAAATCCGCCCAGCTCACCTGCTTTAGAGAAGAATTTAACGACACATACTGCAGCGTCGTGTTATCCCCGGTCGTCCGCTCCATGTAAGTCGCCAGTGTTCCGGAGGTCTCATCGTTGAACGTCTTATCGTTAAAATCCTTGACGAATGCGACGCACTCGCTCACATAGCAGTCGACTGGCTCCGCGATCCTGGTATAGTAACAGATCGAACGGTCTCCGCTCCCGAGGCGGATAATCATCAGATACTCTTCGCCCTCTTCCAGCAGATTCTGGATCTGCAGATCTGCCGTAATCTTCCCGCTGCGCTCCTCATAGGAGGTGACATCCGCATTCGCAATCAGGCGTGTGGCATCGAGACTGCGGATCTCATAGGAAATCGTGTCGACCGCCGTCTGATTCGTCTGTATCACAATCGGAAGCTTCCGGTCTTCCCCCACCGGCGTAATGGTATCGCGCATATATGCGGCATCCATCTCCGTCACGTACCCGTGTAGTTCATTCAGCTCCTGATCGCCCTGATACATGGTGATGACCGGCAGCGTCGCCTCCTTCATCTCCGTCGTCAGATCCTCGTTGGTATCATTCATAAATCTTCCAAATATAAGCACTGCTCCGATGAACACTGCCGCCAAGACTGCTGCCTTTATGGTTCCCTTCCGCAACGGTCATTCCTCCTATATAACGCAAAATAACTACCGCGCACAAAAACGCGATAGTTCTATTAACACAAAATAACTATCGCATAAAAACGCGATAGTTATATTGTATGCATTTTAAAATAAATCCGCAATGACTTTCTCTGATTTTTAAGAATTGTTTTCGATCTTATCCGGGGCTTCGCACCCCCGTTACCACCAGCGTCTGCAGCGGCGGTGACGGCAGCGTCTCCGGTACATTTCGTTGTTTAAAATCACACCGATCAGCTCCCGCAGATGATCATTCTGTCCGGGCGGCGGCGGTGGCGGCGGTCTGTGTCCGGGCGGCGGCTGCATGCCTCCGTGAAACTGCTCTGCCTCCAGCCCGCCGTCTTCTCCTGTGACTTTCTTCTGGATGCGGTCTACCACCATCTCAATCATCAGGCGGTCCGGATACTCATCGAACATCAGGCTGCCCTCGTATTCCATTCTGTCACATTCGTCTTCCACACACTCCACAATCCTGCCAACCTCTTTGGGATACAGCTCCTTCATGCGGTCCATATCCTTCTCATACTCCATCTCGGTCAGATACAGATTCTGCATGGGGTAGCTCATATAAAAAGGCATCTTGGGCACATCAAACTGCGCGTGGAAAAACTGCTCCTGATTATAGTCCACTCTATACTCCCTATAGATAACTTCGCTATATCATATGCAATGCGCGCGCACCGGGTTACTGCGCCAGATTCTTTAACTCGTCCAATAAATCCAGATCCGACTGGAGCACCTTCATATTGGTCGTGATCGGCTCCTCGCCCGGCTTGGTGACGGTGATTTCAATTACCGTTCCCTCCGTAATGCCCGCAGAAAATACCGCATTTAAAAACGCCGCAAACTTCGGATGGTTCTCAACGAACTTGTTTCTCGCATTCATAATCTTCATAAGTGAAGCCGGATTCATCATAATATCATACTCCCTTTCTTCTGTTGTGTCGTTCTGTCTCCCAGTATAGCACAACTGCCGCGGCATTTGCCAGTATTCTTCATCCATTTCTGATCATGGCACTCGTTGTATTTCTGATTGTAAAGGCATTAAACCGTGCAACCGCAAAGTTTGTTCCCGCGGAGGAGAAAAAAGAAGAAGCACCAACGAGCAAACTCTGTCCGATGTGTAAGACCGAGATTGCCATTGATGCCTGCCGCTGCCCGCATTGCACTTCCATTCTCGATGCAGTTGCCATGCACGAGCGGGAAGCAGGGCTACCGCGAATTCGCCGATAAATTATTCTTAAACACCATGATTCACAACCGCACGAGACATAATCCCTACGCCGCATTTTCCAGGGAGGAGCAGAATATCATCAACACGTTTTTATGCGTCACCTCCGTCAATATTTACCGGCAGTGGGTGGCAGACAAAAAAAGAGTGCCGCTTGAGAGGCTGATTGCGCTCTCCGGCACCCTGTTAAATAACGGTGTTGTTTCTTTATTTTAAATCTGTCTCTTCCTTTTCGCGCAGACTCACCACAAGCTCATAGACCTCCGGTCTTCTCTGCTTTAAGTGCTCATCCAGCACATGTCTGCGCTCCTTGAAGCGCTCCGCAAGCTCCGGATGCTCTGTTGCAATGCGGTCATGCACCTCCCTGCGGTGTTCCTCCAGACGTCTTGCGAGTGTCTTCTCATCCTTTCCGGAGATGTTCACAATCTCCTTTAAGTGTTCTTCCAGATGTTCCAGCCACTCGTCTTCATCCATCGCTTCCATGTGCGACCATCTGCCATGCAGCAGATTTTCCACATCCCCGCTTTCTTTTAGCTGTTCAATCTGCAAAAGAATCTGTTTTTCAATCTGCTCCTCCGTCTCCGCGCCGAACGCCCAGACAAATTCCTGCACCCGGTTGTCCGCTCGTTTTCTTGAGACACTGCGGTCGTCATTGTCCACGCCACCCTCCAGTGGGTACGGGCGCTTGATTCCCATATCTTTTAACGCGATGTGAATCGTTCTGCGCACACTTCCCTCTTCGATCATGTAGCCAAGCCCAAGTTTCCGGAGCTGTTCGTTTAAATCGGCAATGTGCTCTGTCATGTAAAAGCGGACGCCTTTTTCTTTCAGCGACTGATACAGCATTCCCAGTCCGTCTGCCGCCGTGATGTCCATGCTGCCGATGCCGCTCGCATCCAGAATGACCGCTCTCGTCTGATCGGTCACGTGATCTTCAATATCCTGTTTTAATACCTGTATGTTGGCAAAAAACAGATTGCTGCTGAACCGGTAGATTAACACTCCCTCAACCGCATGGATCTGGCTGCCCTCTTTCAGGTCGCGGAAATGCCGGTGTCCCGGCTGAATTCCCAGAAAACAGCGTGCCGGCTTTGCCGTGCGGATAATCATCTCGGAAAACGAGAGGATGATGCCGATCAGTACGCCGTTGATCGTCCCGAGCATCAGCACTCCGAAGAATGCGCCGGCAAAGATCAGACATTCCGTGCGGCTGACTTTCCACAGCCGGACCGCCAGCTCAAACTCCGTCGCGCCAAGCAGAGCGGAGATCACAATTGCCGTCAGCACCGGCACCGGAAGATAGCCGATAAACCCGGTACCGCCAAACAGGAGCACGATCATTGAAAGTCCCGCCACAATCCCGGTCAGCTGTGTCTTTGCCTGATACTGCTCTCCCATCGCCGTCCGGGAGACCGAGCCGTTGATCGGGCAGCATCCGGTCAGCGCCGCGGCAAGATTGCCCATCGCAAATGCCATGATCTCCTGATTATCGTTGATCCGGTATCCGTTTTTCTGCGCAAAATTATTTTCTGCGAGCAGCGTCTCCGCCATGATGACGACCGCCACCGACAGGCTGATCGTAACCACCTCCCTTACCGGCACCGCCGTAAAATCCGGCAGGCTCCAGACCGGAAGTCCCGGCTCCACGGCATCCAGCGTCTTGATGCCCCAGGCGCGCAGGGGCAGATACTTTGTCATCAGAGCACCCGCTGCCATCAAAAGCACCGCCATCGGGAATTTCGGGATGACCTTTTTTGCTGTCAATACTATCACAAGCGCAGCCACGCCAAGTGCCAGGGACGGCAGGTTGATCTCTCCCACCGTCTCCGCGATATGCTCCACAAGCTCAAAGAACTCTCCCGTCCCCGCGGTACCCCCCAGAAGCTTCGGCACCTGCATCAGGATGATGGTCGTGCAGATGCCGGTGATAAAGCCGCCCATCACCGGCGCCGAGATATAGTTGACCAGCTTTCCCGCCCGCATCACGTAAAACGCGAAAAGCCACAACGCCACAAACGCGGTCAGCACCGGCACTGCCGCCAGCGCCTCCTTCGATCCGCTCTCGATATGCAAATCTAAAAGCGCCGCTCCGATCAGCGCGGCAGGCGCTGCATCCACGCCGAAGATAAACTGCGGTGATGTCGAGAACAGCGCGAACAGAAGAATCGGGAACACCGATCCGTACAGTCCGTATACTGCCGGCAGTCCCGCGATCTGCGCGTATCCCATGGAGATCGGAATTGAGACTGCCATGATGATGAGTCCGGCAACCAGATCTTTTCCAAGATTCTTCCGGTCATAATTTCTGATTGTCTGTACAAACTTGATCTTCATCTGTCACACTTCCTTTGCTGCTTTTGTGTTATTTTACCACTTTAGGAAAATAATGTCAGCAAAAGGGATTCGGTGTTTTTATGGCTGCAGTTCAAAATGCTGCACCAGTTCATTAAGCAGTGTCGCCTGGGATGCAAGTTCTTCGGAGGTTGCGGAGCTCTCCTCGGCAATCGCCGAATTGTCCTGTACTCCCTGCGAGATCTCCTCGATTCCCACGCGGATCTGCTCCATGCTCTGTGCCTGATCCGCCGCATTTCCCGCCGTTTTCTGGATCATTCCATTAACGTTGTCCACTGCTTCCACTGCCGTCTTTAACGAATCCATCACATGATCTGCAATCTGATTGCCTTTATTGATCTCTTCCATCGAGACACCAATCAGTTCCCGTGTCATATTTGCCGCTTTTGAGCTTTCCTGCGCAAGCTTTCCGATCTCATCCGCCACAACCGCAAAGCCTTTTCCGGCCTCGCCCGCACGCGCCGCCTCTATGGATGCATTTAAAGACAGCAGGTTGGTCTGGTCTGCAATTTCCTCAATGGTCGCAATAATTCCAACCACCTGCTTGGAGGTCTCGTGGATCTTCTGTACCGCTTCCATCATCTCCTGCATCTTATCCTGGCTCTGTTCCATCATAGCCGTTACTTTTTGGGTCTCTTCCGCGGATTGCAGGGCGTCTTTCTTGCTCTCTTCCACCTGCTCCGCCACGGATGTTGCCGTTGCGACCAGCTCCTCCACTGCTGCCGCCTGCGTGCCGCTTCCCTCTGCCAGCTGCTGAGCCGCATTTGCCAGATCGCCGGCACTGGAAGTAACGGTCTGGGAACTTGCACTGATATTTTTCATGACATCATTCATCGAACTTGAGATGTGCAGAAGTGCTTCCTTTAATTGACGAAATTCTCCAACATACTCCTGCTCCAGATGAATCTCAAGTTTTCCATCTGCAATCCGGTCCAATGCGCCGGAAGCTTCCTTTAAGTAAGCGATATATTCTTTCAGGCGTGCGACCGTTGCCCCGATCGATTCCGCCAGTTCTCCGATCTCGTTCTCTGCCGTGACGTTCAGCTCGACATCCAGATCTCCCTCTGCCAGCCTGCTTGCCGTCTCGTTCAATTCCGCGATCGGTTTCGACAGCGCATATGCGCTCTTGTCGATACTGCGCATCACCACGATAATTCCCACTGCAAAAATGACCAAGAGCACACCGATCGTCGCAAACAGCATCTGATAGTATTCAAGGAACGGCATGTTGCTGAACACCAGATATCCAGTTTCTCCTACCAGCTGTACGGAACCGTATTTTGTGGTACCGTCCGCTTTGTATTTCAAAAACTCGGTGCTCTGGTTCATGATTGCATTGACCACATTGTCAGAAACGTTCACATCCGCAATGTTCTGCTGCACCAGTTCCGCATTTGGATGATAGATGAGCATTCCGTCCGAGGAAACCAGCCAGACGTATCCGTTGCTTCCGATTGTATAACCGCTCAATACCTCTGTCACATGATCCAGCGAAATATCCATTCCCGCAGCGCCAAGCACATTGCCGCCTTCATCGTATACCGGCATTGCCGCACTCAGAATAATCTCTCCGGTGCTGGAATCTATGTACGGTTCGGTCAGGACTGTTTTTCCGGTCTCAATGCAGGAATACCATGCACGCCCTGTAATGTCCCAGCCGTCCGGGGAAGTGTATCCGTCCGACTGCGTAATGACGCTCGCATCCAGATCCGCAATCCACACCGCCATCACATTCTCGCTGTCCGCTCCTGCAGCATCGACGAGATATTTTTCCACATCTCCCATCGCTTTTGCACTTAAAATATTATCTCCCGCCTTTGTCTCCGATAAAACCGACTGAATCTGCGGATTAAGCGCCAGTGTCTGTGTCTCTCTCTCGTATTTTTCAAAAAATCCCGCTAGGCGATTCGCCGCTGACTCCGACTCCAGGGTAAGCTGCGCTTTTTTATTGTAATAAACCGTCTGTCCCATGATAATCACAATGATAACTTCCACGACAATATACGCGATCAACACGCTTCTGCCGATTTTTTTGCGGATCTCCTCCGCAATTTTTCCCTTTTTCCTGTTACCTTCCGCTGCGTTTTTTCCCATAACCATTCTCCTTCTCTGGTGCCCGTCAATACTTCCATTATAGTACTATCCTCCCATGTGCGCAACGAAATTTTTCGCAATTTCCGCAATTCACGAAAAAGTTTTCTGTTAATTTTTATTTTCTCCATTTAAAATCCAGTCTTTCAGTGCTTTGGATTCAAAAAATAAGACGGAAACCTTCGCTGCGTTTCCATCTTATCCCTTCTTCCGGGCTTCTCTGGCTTTCTGCTCACGCCCAGCCATTGTCTGCACTCTGATATTTTCCCGCTCCAGCTCTGCTACTGCCGCAATGATAGATATAAGCAGTTTACCGGCTTCTTTTGAGCTGTCAATTCCCTCTTCCACGCAGATTAGGTTCACACCATAATCCTGCATAAGCTGTAAAGAGCTAAGTACATCCGCCGCATTTCTGCCAAATCGGGATAATTTAAGTACAAGGACGAAATCAACTCCGTCCTTGCCATCTTCAATAGCATTCAACATCCGCATAAATTCCTGACGACCTTTTATATTCTTACCGGAATGTCCTTCATCAGAATATTCTCCAACAATCTCCATCTCCTGAAATTCTGCATATTTTCTAAGCTTGTCCTTCTGTGCATCAAGGCTATAGCCATCAACCTGAATAGCCGTAGATACACGAGTATATATGTAACATCTTGTTTTCTTCTTCAATAATCTCACACTCCTATTTCGGTAATACTAATGGCGAATTTTTCAATAATCCTACAATAACAGAGTTGTATTTGGCTATTCCGTAATCCTCAACGATGCTTGTTATTCTAGCCCCGGCATCCTTGGAAGAAGCACCACACAGAAAGACTCTCTCATCCGTCGTTCCATAGTCCAGCACGATAAACCGATCATGGAATATGCCACCAGTCTTCTTCATTGACAGTTTTACAGTTGGATATTCCTTACGGAAATCCATATATTCTATGTTGTGAAGTTTATTATTCCCAACATTATCGCTAAATAAAATAATATTTACTCCTGTCGGAGAATTCTTAAGATGTACCAGCGTTCTTAAACCAATGTAATTATCAACCACATATATTGATGACTTTGCCTGCCTGTAAATAGACTCGTAAACCTCATCCGCACTACTAAATTTTGCATTAAACATAAGCCATTTTTCATCATCATCTGAAATAAAACTGTTCATCATATCCGCAAGTTCAGATTTCGTCACTACATCCTTCAAGCCTTCTGCAACATCAGAAATCTGTTTTTCAAGAGATATCATATCAGAATTGATTTTGCTGATTTCAATTCTATTATTTGCAGTCTCCATGCTTAACTGAAGTAATTCTCTCTGACCGATTAAATCACGATTTTCTAATATGTAATCTTTCATTCTTTTGAATGTTTTCACAAGTGCTCTGCTTTGTTGAATAGCAAGTTCTCCTCGCAAAACAGTCATAAGCATATATACTCCCTGCTCCGTAAAAACATAAGGTTTATATTTTATGTTTGATCCTCTACTCGCCTTCAAGGTGAAATTTTTGCACCTTGAAAGTTCTTCAACTTCTTCATCATTTAATTCAAACATAAAATCATCGCCTTCAAACTTTGCAATATTATTCTTGACCTGTCTCTTAAAATTCTTTGTCTCATACCCGTATATCTCTGCCAAATCTGTATCGAGCATTACTTTTCTGCCTCTAAATACATAAAGTCTGTCCTTCATGTATTCCTCATTAATCTCAATTATCTTGATTTCTTCTTTCTTATCTTCAGCCATAAAACCCTCTGTTTATCTTGCGGTACATATTTTGCACTGCAAACCTTACTCCTTATGAATCCTATACGTATCATCTTTTACTCTGTAGTATTACTCACAGATTCCTTTATCTTGTCATAATACGTTTTATACCTATAAATCGTCCGCTCACTGACATTATTACGCTTTGCAATTTCTATCATAGTCATTCCGCTTTCATAACCGGCAACAAAATCGTTGTAAATTGCCATCCACTTAGCATTGTGCTTCTGCCTTCCGCTTAATTTACGATTTTTATAATATTCAAGTTCTTCACGCAGCTCGGCATTTTCATTTTCTAATTCTTGAATTCTTTTTAATGCTTCCTCAAGTGTTATAACCTTCTCCACTTCTTTTCCCTCCGTTTATGTCATTTTCGTTTTGTCTATATTATATATTGCTAATCAGCATTAGTCAATTTGATTTTGTCATGCAGGAACACTTTTAATATTCATCATGTGAATAAAATACCGCTGATATCTTTTGTGTAGCCCGTAACTTTCCACGCTTCTTTTTTCTTCATTTTCAGGCAAATTAAAAGAAGGTACAGCCTAAATTATTCTGATGCATTATGCGTCAGATTGTTTTAGTCTGTACCTTCTGTTATTATAATCTCGTCACTAATAAAAAAAGCAGGAACCTCCCTGACCAAAGTTTGGTTTCCTGCTTCATACACCAAAACAGGAAAAGTAACATTGACCTATCCTGCTTACTTTACTATGATAATCTTATTCGTCGAAGAAAACAATCCTCTTACACCAGATTTTTATAATAAAATAATTAACAGCCTTCAATTCCACCAACTTACCTGCACTTGTGCCCACTCTGGATGCCTCTCTGTTCACAGTTATTATTATCGTCACATCAAAGCTTCATCAGACAGACTCCGCTTTCGCATCTGCCGTGTCATATGTAAATGCTGTGGACATACCCATGCCGTCCTTTTATCGTCCATGGTTCCTCATTCCCAGATTTCCCTTGCTGAACATGTAACCATTATTAATAATTACGAAAAATCCTTGTCCCATGATTCTGTTATTAATGATAACCCATCCATTGATGAAGGATGCTGCCGCTACATCATAAAACAGTATCTGAAACACTGGAAGCAGAAGCTCCTTTCTGAACATATATTTCTAAACTCTCTGCCTGACCTTACTGCTTCCTGTTTGTCTCTTTTTTCGTGTCAGTTTATGCAGATTAAAAGACTGCCAAATGTTCTTTTTCTAAATACCACATAACCTTACACGACCTTTGTTATTTCTGCTCTTATACTTAAGAAAAAACGAAGGAGGATTCTCTTATGGATCAGGAAAAGAAACATGCAGTCGCTCTTATGCGTTATTCTGCTATTGCTCCACTTATAACCGGTCTGTCAAATGAATATGAATCTCTGACTGACTTCTTTAATGCTGCCTCCGTAAAGGGTGTTAAGTCAGCAACCACCAGTTCAACTGGTGGTTTGTTATAAGCCCTCCAAAGGGCTATGTTACTGCTCGCCCCAAAGGGCGGTGCCGCAAGCATTTTTACTGGTCCGCTATAAAGCGGTACTTCTTGAATCTTCTTTTCTCGATTCTTCTGCTTGCTCTTTTATATATTTTTGTACTGCTTCGTCTGTGATATTACCAATTGTTTCTACATAATATCCTCTTGCCCAAAATGCTTTATCCCATTTGCTCTGCAATTCTGGATGACGGTCGTATATCATCAGGGGACTTTTGCCTTTTAAATATCCCATGAAATCTGAGACACTTAACTTTGGTGGTATTGCAATACTTAAATGTACATGATCTACACAAACTGCACCTGCTATTATTTCGACATTTTTGCTCCGTCTCAATGATTTCTCTTTGGAGTGCGTCATACTGCTCCTGAGAAATGTCACCATTTGCGAGAGCTGTGTTTGCTTGTTCAGCGGCAGTTTTCAGAGTGGCTAACTTCTCCTTGGTTTCTCCAACTGCCTCTGCAAGCAATTTTTGTTTTTGTGCACGCAGCTCTGTATTTCCCGGATCAAGTTTCAATAACTTATCAACGTCCTTCAGCTGCTGCTGCGTACTTTTAATTTGTCCATTGACTCCCTTTAGGGCAGTCTGCAATTTGGTGGAATATTCACCGATCTCGACAGTAATACCCATGATTCTGTTAGCCGCGGCCGATACCTCCTTCCGTAAAAATGGGCATAAAAAAAGCCCAGATTTCTCCAGGCATGAAAAAAGCACCAACCATTTCTGATCGATGCTTTCAAATTATTTTGTTTTTGTAAATCTGTTTAATTGCGTATCCACATCT
>OGGG01000170.1_pt1 | contig 75585 bp, 56 predicted proteins | sample 1571201 | NCBI WGS metagenome assembly OGGG01 (sample SAMEA2581946, study PRJEB24529) | metagenome | biome: Human gut stool | place: China | collected 2011 | reverse complement strand
TAATCTCTGTTCAGGAAACCGATTATTTCTTTACTTGATTAAAGTATTGACGGTTTTTGTTTTTCTGAAAAAATTCAGAACTTGTACTACATCTTGTTGTTTATTTAAAATCTTTCAAAGAACTTGTCTATTTTCATCCGAGAGGTTTATTTCTCGAAATCGGGTGCAAAATTATGCCATTCACTGATAACTTCCAAATAATGCGATGAAAAAATTCAATAAAAAATTCAGATAAAATCATAGATTACTAATAAACAACGATTTACCACAGAAAATAAATTTTAGTCGTCCCAAACAGGTCATTTCCGTACACATTATTATAATATATTCTCAGATCATATCATTTTCACAACGACAGATAAAACAAAGAAACTTCTTACAAGCCACCCACGGTTTGTAAGAAGTTTGCCTCTCTCTACCTTTAAAACTATTCTTTCATCGACAAAACTATAAGAAACAGAAAAAGCAGTCAAGTTCACATAAGTTCATTTTACCCATTCGGCAATTATCCTTTCGACCGCCCCATTTCCCCATTATTCCACACCAGTTACCAATCTCCCCACCCAAAGACAATCCCGTAGTTCTCACCCTGCTGCCTGCCTGTCAACATTCAGTTTCCTCAGCTTCATCTTCCCTTTTATCCGCATATTTCGAAGGAGAAACACCAAACATACCTGTAAAATGTTTCCGGAACGTAGGCAAATCATTAAAACCAACTCTCTCCGCCACCTCCGTCACAGACAAATCCGTTTCCATCAAAAGCAAAGCAGCCTGTGTCATACGCACATTACGGATCAGTTCCACTGCAGACAAGTCCGTATACTGCTTCAGTTTCCGATACAACGTAGCCTGACTCATGTTCAACAACCCGGCAAGCCCCTTCACATTGAAATCCGGATTGCCCGCATTTCCTTCGATACACTCCAGCACCTTTTGCATAAACTCACTCTGCCGCTGTTCTTTTCCATCCTTTTCCTGACCGGTTACATTCAGCATAGTTTTCGTGTAAATCTGCTTCAGCCTCCTCCGCATATCAAGCAACTGTGCCACTTTAGCCAACAACACCTCCGGATTAAAAGGCTTTCTGATATACTCATCCGCCCCCAGATAAGCAGCCTCCACACTATCCTTATCCTCCGCCTTTGCAGTCAGAATCAGAATAGGAATATGAGCCGTCTCTTTCCTTTTCCTCAACTCCGCACAACAGGCGAAACCGTCCATTACCGGCATCATCACATCCGAAATAATCAGATCGGGGGTATGCATGACTGCCATACGTATGCCCTCCTCTCCATTCTCAGCTTCGATAACCCGATAATCTTCCCGCATCAGTTCCCGCAGATATCCCCTCATATCCCGGTTGTCCTCAATTACCAGCACAAGTTGCCTTTCCTTTGTGCCCTCCTTTTTATCCTTAATTTCATCCGCCCCATTAACCTCTGTATTTTCAGGCGTCAGATTCTCCTTTTTCCCTAATAAGCCAGGTCCCCAATCCACAGTTCTCCGGACTTCCGGTTCATTCTCCCACAAACAGTTATCCTCCTCAAAATGCTCCTTTCCCTCAGGAAGAAAAATACTGAACAAACTTCCCTTGCCCACTTTACTTTCCACCGTAATCCTTCCATGATGCATCTCTACCGTATGCTTCACAATCTTCAGTCCCAGTCCCATGCTCGAAGAATAAGCAGGCTTTTCCATCCCCTCCATAAACGGCTCAAACAAATGTTTCCGCAAATTCTCCTCAATTCCCTTTCCGGTATCCGCCACCGACAGACAGCAGAACATCCTGCCATCCACCTCTTTCCTTGATACAGCCAAGGAGATACATCCTCCCGCAGAAGTATACTTAAATGCATTGGATATCAGATTCTGCAAAGCCGAAGCCAACTTCTCCCGGTCGGCCCACACATACCACTCCATTTCCCGGGAAGGAAGCACATAGTCAATCCGACGTTCCTCTGCCAACGCCACAAAACCAGAAGCCACGTCATTCAGCAAATCCACTACATTGACATAAGAAAGGCGAAGCCGTACCATCCCGGCCTCCACCTTTTGCATATACAGCAAGCGGTCGGTAAGCGCATGCAGTTCCTCCGCATATTTATACATCATCACCAGCTTTCCGTGAGATGAATCCGAAACAGCAGACCGCGAAATCAACTCCTTCAAAGGTGCAAGAATCAACGTCAGAGGAGTCCTCAATTCATGAGCTGCCATTGCAAAAAACGTTTCCCTCTCCTTTCTCAGCTCCACCTCCTTGTTATGCTCCATCTGCATCGTAAACAATTCATGCTCCAGCCGCAGTTCATGCTGAATGCGTTTTCCTTTCAATTTCAGACGATGCACATATATCCCCACACTGCCCACCAGCACAGCCAGGACAATCAGCCGGAACCAAAGAGTCTCACTCCAGTGAGGATCCACCGCCACATACAGACTCGTAACCTCACCCTCACTCTGATCCTGGAAAATCGTCTTCACCTGGAATTCATACTCTCCAGGAGGCAAACGGTCATACAGAATCTTCTCTCCCTCATCCGCCATCATCCAGTCCGTCTGATAAGGATACAACCGGTACAGATATTTCTGTAAGTCAGAAAGATACAATAAATTAGTAAAAGAAAGCGCCAGATTGCGGTTCGCATTGTTCAACCGCACCCGGCCAGTATACGACAAAGCCTCCTGCAAAATGACCTGACCATTGACTTCCTCCCCAATATTCACAGGCGAATGGTTCACCTCCAGTTCCGTGAGCACCACCCTTCCCCGCTCCTTCGGATAATTGAAGCGCAAAGCCGACGGAGCAAAATAAGTCAGCATACTATGATTCCCCCACCAAAGAAAATCTGCCGCAAACAACGAAGACCGGTTACTGCCCGACACATAAAAATTGTAGAACGACTGAAGGTGCCTGCTCAAGCGGGAAATTCCCGAATTGGAGCCTACCCATACCGATCCCTCCCCATCCTGAGTAATCGTAGTCACGAAATTGCTGCACAATCCTTGTTCGGTAGTATATCGCTTCACAATACCTTTCTCCATCGGAGACCATACGGCCAGTCCACTTCCGCCATATCCTATCCACAGTTTCCGGTCATCGCCCCACAAAAGCGCACGTATTCCTCTTTCTTCCTTCAGCAGACCGATATGCTCCTCATATCCTGCCTCGGCCGAAAGAATATCGGTGCCGTTGACAGCAAGCACCACCAACCCCGCTTCCGTACCCAGGAACAAATAACGTCCCGTACGGTCAGCAGTCACCGCCCTTATCGAAACATTGTCAGGAACTTCACAACCGTTCCAGTGCATTCTGAGACATTTTCCAGTCCGCAAACTTCCCCAAAAAAGTCCTTTTTCGGTTCCCATCCAACATCCCTCTCCCGGAACCCCGCAAATACTCCACACCGGGAACTCCCTTTTCTGCATGTTCAAACGGAAAGACCTCCATTCCTTCTCTTTCGAACGATGAAGCACCTGTCCGTCCAAGCCTCCGCACCAGAATCCCCCTTGTCCATCAGGAGAAATGCACAACGCAGCATTCATCTCCCCCTTTTCCACGGCCACCTGTCCGAAAGACAGAGGATGCCCCGGATCAAAAGACGCTGCACTTCGCATCAGTCCCTTATGGTAAGTCGCCAGCCAGACAACCCGCTCATCATCCATGAATATGCCTCCGATTTCATTGGAGTTCTTCTGCACATAACGATAATAAAACGACTCCCTCAGATCGGCATACAACAGTCCGCCCCCTTCCGTACCGATCCACAGCCGACCTTCCGGATCGTAAAAACCCGCTATCATCCTCGTTTCGATATAACGGCTTCCTTTTCCACGGAATACGTGAAACGCCTGCAAGTCTACCGACCTGTCCTTGTTCAGGGAAATCAGCGTACATCCGTCCCAGGTGGTTGCCAGATAATGAGAATCCCCCACCGCAAATACATGGAAGACATCGTTGTGCGACAACTGATTCTCACCTTTCCCGTCCTCATACTTCCAGTGAAACATCTTCCGGTTTACCAGATCATACGCATACAGTCCCTCCTTGATGGTAGTAATCCACAGATACCCCTTGTCATTCAGCACCGACCTCACCTTTGCCGGCCGGTCGAATCCTCCGGTCACTACCGGCGTCACGGCCCTGCTCTTCCCATCGGCGTGCCAGATGTCTCCATCCTCACTCACCACATAAGCCCCTTCACCGTTCTCGCTCAAGCACGTCATTGCCAGGATGCTCCCCGGAAAATGCTTCTTCATCGATACAGCCACAAAGACCGTATCACCTTTTACGTCCGCATCCGAAAGATCAATCCTGTACAGTCCGTCTTCCCGAATTCCCCATCCTTGAGCAGGGGAAGCAAACGCCCAGTCTGTCAAATGCAGAGACCGTTTTTCGTTTTTTGCGCACACCACCACGAAACGTTCGTTCCGCTTATCAAACAACTTCAATCCCTCAGCCGACTGAAGAAGCAGGAAATCTTTATCTAAAGGATGTATTTTCTGTATGTGCTGGCGGGACGGCTCCGAACACCTGAACGATTTGAACATATGCCCGTCATAACGGTTGAGTCCATCACTGGTTCCGAACCACATGAAACCCGTCTCATCTTTTGAAATAAAATGAATGTTGTTGTCCGAAAGCCCGTCGTTCATGTTCAAGACCGACAGTTCACTTTCCCATGGATATTGTGCCCCCACAGCCCACAAAGCCCAGCACATGCATAGTATCACCAGCGTGTATTTTTTCATCGTGCAGATTTAAGGATATTCACTAAATATGCTGCAAAATAATAAAATTCTGAATTAAAACCGAAATGAGCCCTGCGAAAAACACCTGCAATTTCACAAAAACCGGGGGAATAAGAAGAATACCCACCATTTATGAATGATTCACCACCGGTGCGAACCGATTTATTTTCAGATATTTGCAGCACACGCTATTAAAAACACTTAATTATTCAACTTTAATTAACCTTTAAAAACTAGACCCAATGAAAACACAATTCATTTCCTTGCTCGTTGCGGTACTGCTAGGCTTTCTGCCGGTACACGCGCAACAAATGAGCATTACCGGAACGGTAAAGGACAAAAAACTGAATGATCCGGTCATCGGTGCTTCCATCGTCATCAAGGGAACCACCAACGGCAGCATTACGGATCTGGACGGAAACTTCCAGCTCGACAATGTAAGTCCCGGAAGTACACTTGTCATTTCATACATCGGTTTCCAGACCGAAGAGATCCTGGTACAGGAAGGAAAGACCAACTATCAGGTCGGCCTCTCGGAAGACAACCGCACGCTGGATGAAGTAGTCGTTGTCGGTTTCGGAACCCAGAAGAAAGTCAACCTCACCGGAGCCGTTGCCACGGTCGATACCAAAGCACTGGAGTCGCGGCCGGTATCACAGGTGGGACAGGCATTGCAGGGAACCGTACCGGGACTGAACCTTTCGGCTTCCGACCTGGGAGGACAGCTCGGACAGTCCATGAAGGTCAACATCCGCGGAACAGGTACCATCGGTACCGGATCAAAAGGTGAGCCCCTTATCCTCATCGACGGAATGGAAGGAAACATGAACAACCTGAATCCGGATGACATCGAGAGTATCTCCGTACTGAAAGATGCGGCCTCTTCTTCCATTTACGGTTCACGGGCTGCCTTCGGAGTAATCCTGATTACTACCAAAAAAGGAAAAGCCGGAAAGATGACGGTCAACTACAACAACAGTTTCCGTTACTCAGGTCCGACGAATCTTCCCAGACAGCTGGGCTCGTACCGCTTTGCCAATTATTTCAATGAAGCAGCGGTCAACCAGGGCGACAAAATCATTTTCAGCGACGAGACCTTGCAGCGTATCCAGGACTATATGGCCGGCACGCTGACCACGACTACCGTACCCAACGGCAACAACTGGCATTTTCACGAAAAGGCCAATGACAACGTAAACTGGTACAAGACGCATTTCGCATGGGCGTGGAGCAACGAACACAACCTCAGCATGAGTGGAGGTACTGAAAAACTGCAATATTATGTGTCGGGAAGCTACCTCAACCAGAACGGAAACCTGCGCTACGGAAACGATAACCTGAAGCGCTATAACCTGAGTGCGAAGATCAATACCAAAATCAACCGCATCGTAGAGTTTAACCTGAGTACCAAATTCATCCGCTCCGACCTCGACAATCCGGTCTACCTGGAAGAAGGAGGTCTGTTGTATCACGACATTGCCCGCATGTGGCCGATGATGCCTTTCCAGGACCCCAACGGACATTATATGCGCAACGGAAAACTGGCACAGCTCACCGACGGCGGCCGTGCGAAGACACATAACGATGACATCTACCTGCAGGGACAGCTTGTCCTTCATCCACTGAAGAACTGGAATATTTATGCAGAAGCCGGCATGCGTGTCATCAACCAGAACAAGCAGACCAATCTGAACAAGGTATACGAATACGACATCAACAACCGTCCCGTAGAACTGGCTTTCAGTGCCAACTATGCTCCAGGAGCCACGTTTGCCCGGATGAATTACCTGAACAGTAATTTCTATACTTCATCGGTATATACAGACTATACGATGGAGAAAGAAAACCACTACCTGAAAGTCATGCTGGGTATGAATACGGAAGAATACATTGTCCGCTCCCTCTCGGCACAGCGCAGCGACGTCATTACCAGCAGCATTCCGGAAATCAGTGCTTCGGTAGGAGCTGACAAGATCAACAATGACGGCAACAACCCCACACAGTACAAGAACTGGGCAACCGCAGGTTTCTTCGGCCGTATCAACTATACGTTCAAAGACCGTTACCTGCTGGAGGCCAACCTCCGTTACGACGGTTCTTCACGCTTTCTGCGCGACCAGCGCTGGAACCTGTTCCCTTCCTTCTCCTTGGGATGGAACATGGCATACGAAGAATTCTTCGCTCCGCTCAGTTCTGTGGTGAATACTTTCAAGCCCCGCCTTTCATGGGGTATGCTCGGCAACCAGAATACCGATGCGTTCTATCCGTTCTACCTCACACAGACCGTAATTGCCAATGGAGGAAGCTGGCTGATGGGCAATATCCGTCCTACAACGGCTGCCGTACCGGGACTGGTAAGCAGCAGTCTGACCTGGGAGAAGATTTATAACACCAATGTCGGTTTCGACTTCGGACTGTTCGACAACCGCCTGACCGGTTCGTTTGAATACTTTATCCGCCGCACCAAAGGAATGGTGGGACCTCCTGCAGAAATCGGTGCCGCTCTGGGAACGTCTCTTCCCAACACCAACAATGCGGAGCTCGAAAATAAAGGATGGGACCTGAATATTTCATGGAGAGACCGGATCGGGGAAGTCAATTACGACCTGGCATTCAACCTCTCTGACAACCACGTAAGGGTGAAAAAATATCCGAATGCCTCTAAAGCCATCTTCCAGTCCGACGGAACGACCTATGCTTATTACGACGGTAAGATACTTGGAGAAATCTGGGGATACGAGACCGAAGGCATCGCACAGAGCGAGCAGCAGATGCAAGGCTGGCTGGCAGCCAATGACCAGAGCAAGCTCGGTTCACAGTGGGGAGCCGGTGACATCATGTACCGCGACCTGAATCACGACGGAGTGGTAGACGACGGTGCCAAGACCGTAGACGATCACGGAGACCTGAAAGTAATCGGTAACAGTGAGCCCCGTTTCAATTTCGGCTTGCACCTGGGTGCAGATTGGAAGGGCATCGATGTTCAGATGTTTTTCCAGGGAGTATTGAAGCGCGACCTCTGGCTGAGCGGTCCGATGTTCTGGGGAGCCGACGGAGGCGAATGGCAGTCGGTCGGTTTTGAAGAGCACCTGGATTACTGGAGACCGGAGAACACCACCTCCATCTTCGGGGCAAATCCGAATGCATATTATCCCAAGGCCTACCTGGGCGACAAAGGCAACAAGAACAAGCTTGTCCAGACCGGATACCTGCAGAACGGTGCCTATGTCCGGATGAAGAATCTGCAGGTGGGATATACCTTGCCGAAAGCATGGACACAAAAAGCGCATATGGAAAAAATACGTTTGTATTTCAGTGCTGAGAACTTGTTTACCATCAGTGGAATCGCCGACATGTTCGATCCGGAAGCCATTGCATCCAACGGTTTCTCCGACGGAAAGACCTATCCGCTGTCTCAGACTTTCTCCTTTGGTATAAACGTAACACTTTAACTTTAAAACTGAAAAGACATGAAAAAACATATTTTATTCTATCTGGGGCTGGCAGTGCTGGCCAGCTCATGCAACGATTTTCTTGACAGGGAACCGATGGATGAAATCCCCACCAACCTGTACCTGCTCCATGAAAACGACCTGGCCGCATATACCGCAAAACTGTACGAGAGTCTCCCGTCTCACCAGCCGGGCAGCTACGACATCGGTGTCTTCGGCTTCGACAGCAACAGCGACAACCAGGCCGGCTCGAATCCGGAGAAAATCTTTGTCAAGGGTGAAAGCCGTGTCCCTCAATCGGGAGGCAGCTGGAACTTCAATGAAATACGTTCCACCAACTATTTCATCAACCGTGTCCGCGGCTTGCTTGAAAGCGGGGAACTGGGAGGCAGTGAGGCCAACAACAAGCATTATCTGGGAGAGGCTTATTTCTTCCGGGCCTATTTCTATGCCAACAAGCTGGATTCTTTGGGTGATTTTCCCATCATCAAACAGATCATTCCCGACAATTATGAGGCGGTAAAGCTCAACAGCAAGCGCCGTCCGCGCAACGAGGTTGCCCGGTTTATCATACAAGACCTTGATTCGGCCTATTATTTCATGTCGCCCACTCCACCGGTCAGCAACCGCCTGACCCGGGACTGTGCCGCCCTGCTCAAAAGTCGCGTAGCCCTGTTCGAAGGAACGTGGGAGAAATACCATAAAGGAACGGCCCGTGTGCCGGGCGGACCGGGATGGCCGGGAGCACAAAAAGATTACCTGAAGAATTTCAGCATCAATATCGACAATGAAATCCGTTATTTCCTGGAAGAGGCCAAGAAGGCTGCGCAACTGGTAGCCGACAATTACACGTTGCATAATGACTACCCGGCACTGTTCAACAGCAACTCCCTCGACGGAATCCCCGAGGTTCTTCTCTGGAGAGCCTATAATGCCGGCATCACTCCTGCAGTGAACCACTTCGTAGTGGGTTACCTGCAGCGCAACGGAGGCGGAAACAGCGGATACACCCGCAGCATGATAGACACGTACCTGATGAAGAACGGACTTCCTATCTATGCCTCCGGTTCGGAATACAAAGGCGACCGTACCTATCAGGATGTGGCAGACGGCAGAGACCCTCGCCTGGCATTCAATACCATGCTGCCGGGAGATATGCTGACCAAGCAGGCTGCAATGACGGAAGCCATCATTGACGGAGCCGGTTTCTATTACCGTGCGCCGATTACGGAAATGGCCGAGAATCGTTGTACTACTGGATATTCCATCAAGAAAGGACTGACTACCGACCCGTCGCAGGGCCCTACGCTTCCGTCGGTTACCGGATGTGTCATCTTCCGTGCCGCCGAGGCTTACCTCAACTACATGGAGGCCGACTATGAGCTGACGCATGCGCTGGATGCCAACAGCCAGAAATACTGGAAGGCACTGCGTGAACGTGCCGGAATGGATACTGATTATCAGAAAACCATCACGCACACGAATCTGGAGAAGGAGGTTGACTTTGCACGCTATTCGGGAAGTACGCTGGTAGACGCTACTCTCTACAATATCCGCCGTGAACGCCGCATCGAACTGGCAGCAGAAGGCTTCCGCATGCGCGACCTGAGACGCTGGTGCGCCCTCGACAAGATGCAGGATTATCAGGTAGAAGGCTTTAACCTGTGGGCAGAGAACTATAAGCGGTATACCACACCGGCTGCCGGACTCGACAAGAATTTTGACAAGCCTCTGGGAGTAATCGACTTGAAGGAGGCGGGTACAGAAGGAGCGAATGTATCGGCCCGTTCCGACGGGGAATACCTGAAGCCGTATCGCGTGATTGCTTCCAACATTGCATACAACGGATACAACTGGAATCCGAACCGATATCTGTATCCTATTGCTTTTGATCATTTCCGTCTTACTACGGAAACGGAAGGCTCAAGCGACTACAGTTCGTCTCCGATCTATCAGAATCCGGGATGGAAAATAGAGACCAACAGTCTCCCGGAAGGCGACTGATTTTCTTGAGTTTCCACTGACTGAGATAGAAGATTTTAAGATTATTTCAATTTCTTAATAATCTTAAAATCTTCTGCTTTTATTTAATTCTTTACCTTTACATCATTGTATATCTTTTTGAATAAAAATATCATAAATGAAATTTATACATCTATCTCTGTTTGCTTCCCTGCCCTGCCTGGCGGTTCCGGCGGTAACTTGTGCACAGTCGCCTCAACCGTCATCTGCCTGCCGGCCCAATCTGGTCTTTATCATGGCCGACCAGTTCCGGGGAGATGCCCTGGGGTGTATGCAGAAGGAACCTGTCCAAACCCCTCACCTGGACCGTCTGGCTTCGGAAGGAATCCTCTTTACCAATGCTGTCAGCAACTATCCGGTTTCTTCTCCGGCCCGGGCCATGTGGATGACGGGGATGTATCCCGCTTCCAACCGGGTTACGGGCAACTGCAATTCGGAGAACAGTCCTTACGGAGTGGAATTGCCTTCCGATGCTGTCTGCTGGAGTGACGTGTTGCAACAGGCAGGATATGCTACCGGATACATCGGGAAATGGCACCTGGACGCCCCTTATCCTCCTTATGTAAATACCTGCAACAATCAGGGAAAGGTAGCCTGGAACGAGTGGTGTCCCCCTGAACGGCGGCACGGTTTCGAGACCTGGATTGCCTACGGCACCTACGACAACCACCTGCATCCCATGTACTGGAACACGGCTGCCCCGAGGGACAGCTTTTATTATGTAGATCAGTGGGGACCGGAGTATGAGGCCGGACAGGCCATCGAGTTCATCCGCACGCACAGCCGCACACCGGATACCCCTTTTGCCCTGGTCGTGTCGATGAATCCCCCACATACGGGATATGAGCTGGTTCCCGATAACTACAAGCAGTTATATGCTCCGCTCGACGTAGAGAAGGTTGCCGCCTCCATGCCCTACATTCCTTCCGGCGGAACGGACAACGGAGATTATTTCCGCCGTCACATTGCCGACTACTACGCATGCATCACGGGAGTAGACGAGCAAGTGGGAAGGATCGTTCAGGCTCTGAAAGACTGCGGCCTGTATGAAAACACGATTGTCGTTTTCACCTCCGACCATGGAGTGTGCATGGGAGGCCACGAGATAGAAGGCAAGAACACCTTCTACGAAGAAGCCATGCACATTCCGATGATTGTCAGTTGGAAAGGCCAGCTCTCTCCCCGGAAAAGCCAGTTGCCCGTCGCCCTCGGCGACCTTTATCCCACCCTGCTTTCCATGATGGGAATGGGCAGCCGGATTCCCGGAAGCGTACAGACGTACAACTGGAGCGGGTATCTTTCGGAAGACCGTGTTCCCGAGAAGGAAGTTCCACAGCCTTATTACTACTGTGTTCCCTCCGACCCCAGTTCCGGGAAAAGAGGAGTACGCACCTCCCGCTACACGTATGTCGTAGAAGTCGAAAAGGGAACAAGGAAACAGGAATGGCTTTTCGACAGACTGGCAGACCCGGCTCAGATGCACAACCTCGCAAAGAAAGAGCCAGTCCGCTGCGACTCCCTGCAGACAGTGCTTAAGGACCTGCTGACTCAGACAAATGATTCATTTATCAAATATTTAATACCATGAAGAAAATAGCTATTGCATGCTTATTGATGTTACAATTGTTCCAAGGCGACCTGTACGCAAAGACCGGTGAGACGCAAGGTCCGGTTCCGGCTCCGCACCAGATGAAATGGCACCAGGCGGAAATGGGAGTGGTTTTCCATTACGACCTCCACGTGTTCGACGGTGAGGTATACGGACAGGGGAACAACCGGATCAATCCGATAGAGGATTACAACATATTCAACCCGGAGCACCTCGATACCGACCAGTGGGTCCAGGCAGCCAAGGCGGCAGGCGCCAAGTTTGCCATTCTCACGGCTACCCATGAGACCGGATTCGGACTCTGGCAGAGTGATGTCAATCCGTACTGCCTGAAGGCAGTGAAATGGAGGGACGGAAAAGGCGACATCGTGCGTGACTTCGTCAACTCCTGCCGCAAATACGGCATACAGCCGGGTATCTACATCGGTATCCGCTGGAACTCCCTGCTGGGTATCCACAATTTCAAGGCCGAAGGAGAGGGAGAGTTTGCCCGCAACCGCCAGGCATGGTACAAACGCCTGTGCGAGAAAATGGTCACGGAACTCTGTACCCGTTATGGCGAGTTGTTCATGATCTGGTTCGACGGCGGAGCCGATGACCCCAAGGGAATGGGTCCCGATGTAGAACCGATTGTCAACAAATACCAGCCCAACTGTCTGTTTTACCACAATGTCAACCGTGCCGACCTGCGCTGGGGAGGTTCGGAAAGCGGTACCGTAGGCTATCCCTGCTGGTCCAGTTTCCCTTATCCGTACAGCCACAGCAACGCTACGGACGGAGTGACCGACCACAACCGGCTGCTGGCACACGGCGACCCCAACGGCAAATTCTGGGTACCTGCCATGGCGGATGCCCCGCTGAGAGGATACAACGGACGGCACGAATGGTTCTGGGAACCGGGAGACGACGACAAGGCGGTCTATCCTCTGAAGGAACTGGTAGACATGTACGAGAAATCGGTGGGAAGAAATGCGACCCTGATGCTCGGACTGACCCCTAATCCGGAGGGACTGATTCCGCAGGGAGATGTCAGCCGGCTGCAGGAACTGGGCAAGGAGATTGAGCGCCGTTTCGGTACGCCCCTGTTGCAGACCTCGGGAGAGGGAAAGAAGAAACTGACCCTGCCGGCTGGGAAAGAGGTGACGGCCAACTATTACCTCATCCAGGAAGACATTGCACACGGAGAAAGAATCCGTGCTTACCGCATCGAGGCACTGAGCGGAGGAAAGTGGAAAACCGTAGCCAGGGGAACGGCTGTGGGACACAAGCGCATTGAAAGTTTTCCGGCTACCGAGGCCAAGGCCTTCCGTCTGGTCATCGAACAGCAGACGGCGGATCCGATAATCACGAACTTCAGTATTTACCATATAAAACCTTAACCATGAACAAACTTCTATTCACTACATTGGGAGTGCTTCCTTTTGCCGGCATCACCGGACAGACCGTGGCGGACAACAGCACGCCTCAACGGCCGAACATTATTTTCTTCCTGGTCGATGACATGGGATGGCAGGACACTTCTGTTCCGTTCTGGACACAAAAAACAATGTACAACGAACGTTACGAGACTCCCAACATGGAGCGGCTTGCACGTCAGGGAATGCTCTTTACGCAGGCCTATGCCTCCAGCATCAGTTCCCCTACCCGCTGCAGTCTGATGACGGGAGCCAATGCGGCGCGCCACCGGGTAACCAACTGGACGCTGCAGAAGGGCAAGACCACGGACATGCCGAGCGAGGTGCTGCAACTGCCCGACTGGAATTACAACGGTATCTCGCAGGTGCCCGGAACCGATCATACTTACGTGGCGACTTCCTTCGTACAGTTGCTGAAAAACAGCGGATACCATACCATCCACTGCGGCAAGGCGCATTGGGGTGCCATCGACACTCCGGGAGAAAATCCTTGTCATTTCGGATTCGAGACAAACATCTCGGGACACGCGGCCGGGGGACTGGCCACTTACCTGAGTGAACTGAATTACGGACACGACGAGAAGGGGAATCCGACATCCCTCATGTCGGTACCGGGACTTGAAAAATACTGGCAGACGGGCACTTTCATTACGGAAGCCTTGACACAGGAAGCCCTGCATGCCCTCGACAAGGCCAAGGCCTACAATCAGCCGTTCTATCTCTACATGTCGCATTATGCCATCCATATTCCGATAGACAAGGACGTACGTTTCTTTGAAAAATACAAACAAAAAGGAATGTCGGACAAGGAAGCAGCCTACGCTTCGCTGATTGAAGGAATGGACAAAAGTCTGGGTGACATCATGGACTGGCTGGAAAGAAACGGAGAGGCCGACAACACCATCATCCTGTTCTGCGGCGACAACGGAGGATATGCCACCGGTGCGGGATGGAGAGATGAACCGCTCTATACGCAAAACGCACCGCTGAATTGCGGAAAAGGATCGGCGTACGAAGGCGGCATCCGCGAACCGATGATTGTAAGCTGGCCCGGCGTCACGGCCCCCAACAGCCGCTGCGACAGCTATGTCATCATTGAAGATTATTTTCCCAGCATCCTGGAAATGGCAGGAATCACCGGCTGGCAAGTGCCGCAAACCGTCGACGGGGTCAGCTTTGTTCCACTGCTGAAACAGACCGGAGATCCTTCGGAAGGCAGAAGTCTGTACTGGAACTGCCCCAACCTGTGGGGAGAGCAGGGTCCGGGTATCGGAGCTACCTGTACGGTCCGCCAGGGCAAATGGAAGCTCATCTATTTTTATGAGACCGGGAAAAAGGAACTCTACGACATTCCTTCCGATATCGGAGAGACACGCAACCTGGCAGGCAAATACCCGAAGGTGGTGAAACAGTTGTCGGAAAACCTCGGACAGTTCCTGCGGAGCTCGGGTGCACAACGGCCTTCTTTCAAGTCGACAGGAAAGCCTTGTCCCTGGCCCGATGAAATCTAGGCAGCCCACTGCGAAAGACCTGCACAGTTATTCCGGCACATGTCGCTCATGACCCTATGAACGACAGAACACCCGCCGGACCTTGTACCGCAAATACCGCAACCTCCGTCAGGAGATCCATGCGGTACCCCCAAAAAGATGGCATATGAAATGACGATTGTCCGTCAGTCTCATATGCCATCTTTTTTGTCATCAACCTTATACCTTATATTAATCCTCACATGATTAATAATGTTCTGCTTTTCTTTTCCAGGGAATTTTCAACCCCCATACGGAGGTCATAAAACGTTCCTGCGGAGGTTACAGGACCTTCGTATCAGGGTCGTGCAACCTCCGCAGGAAAACCGGAGAAAAGAACAAGTTCGCACAGCGTTCTCTTCTTTACAGAAACAAAAACGCATCCTTATCCGGCCGACTTCTTCTTCAGCCAGTCGGTAGCCGCATGCGTGACTCCTCTCCACAAATAAAACGTCCAGTATGCCCACACCTCCTTCGGAAACAGCCGGCTCATCTGTCTCAGGTGATGGACCGTTACCTTCAGCGAATGCAGTTTACCGGAAAGATACCCCTCCGGCCGCCCCTCACGCACGGGATTGAAGAAGCCGAAGTTGCCGTTGCGAAGCACCAGTTCCAACATTACTCCCGCACTCTCACGGACATCCTTGTCGTCCGCATAAAAAGGAAATTCCTCTTTCGGCATTTCCAGGTAATTCACCACCAGGTAACCCATGATCTGCCATCCCCGCATCAGTCCCATCTCATTCAGGTCCTTCTCCAGCAGGGAGCGGTCGACCTCACCGGCATAGGCATGCAGGAACATCATACAGTCGCAGAACTGCCTCAGTCCCACTCCCCCCGTAAGCAAGTGACGGTGCAGATGATAAAAAATAAACAAGGCATCAAAACGCACCGGAGGCAGGTACACCGTCTTTCCGCCGACCTCCATTGTCCGGCAGTCGGGTCCCTGCAGCAGCGCATCGCTCCACGCCCGAAAAGCCCGGTTCATCCGCCAGTGATACATCACCCCCGTAATGCGGTGAATCTCCAGCGTCACCGAACGGTACGTCAGATGCAGGTGCTGCATCGTTTCCGAAGCCTCCTCCGTCAGCATCCCCCAATCGGCCAGCAACCGGCAAACCCGGGGATAGTTCTCACTCCCCACATACAGGTCAATGTCACCGCACGCACGGCGAAGCGGCTCCGGATAATTGGCAGCCAGCCCCTGTCCCTTCAGCAGGACACAGTGAATCTGCTCACCCTCCAGGCGTCCGGCAATCTCCTTCCACACCTCATTCAGCAAATGATGACGCTGCACCGTCTGTACACACCACGAATGCAGTTTCAATATCAGCGCCCGCTCCGGCCGGTACTCCTGCGGAAGCTGCATGATACCCTCGTACAGCAGTCCCAGAACAGTCTGCCGGAAAGCCAGTGCCGATACGGCCTTCCAGTCGACCGCCCCCTTGAACAGCGACACATCCACCTCTTCCTTCCACAAGGCAGCGCGCAGCAAGGCAAAAAGTTGCAAGGCAGTAACCTCCATTCCTATTCCTCCGTCACTCCAATTTCCGTCCAGTCCTTCAGCAACTGACGCACGTCGGCCAGAGCCGTTTCCCGGTCGATATCGTATCTGTCGGTCAGCAGGTCCGTCAGTCGGTCTTCATCAAACTCACTGCCGTAAACCTCCTCCCACAAGTAAGCCGCAGTAGGATTCAGCGTAATCAACTTATTGAAATCCATCTGTTCCAGTCCTTCGGCAGACACTATTTTCTCTCCTGCTACATCGCGCAGTACAAATCCTTTCTTTAACTTCATGTCTCTTATTTCTCTCAGTTAACATCCAATTTCATTCAAACCTGTCAGGGCCTGCAGCCTCATCCTCCTTCCGTCCGCAGCACGGCCTTCCCTCACCGGATGCGGCGGTACACTCCCAGCAGGATCCGTCGGAACGGCAGCAGTTTCCGCCACCACCAGGCCCTGCAGCGCTCGCCACGTCCTTCGGGGTTCACTTCCTTCCCGTTGCGGACAATCACCTTCACCTTACCGCAGATCTCCGACAGCCGGCACACCTCCGTGCCCTTCACGTTCCCATCCCCCATCAGACGCACCTTGTCGTCCTTCAGGGCAATGATGCGGTGCAGGTAATACCGTCCATCGCCCACCCGGGCCAGGACAATGTCGCCCACCTTCAGGTCGCGGGGATACTGCAGCACCACACTGTCGCGGTCGCCCACGATGAAAGGAAGCATGCTGCTCCCCTTTGTGCGCAACGTCACCGTCAGTCCTTCGGACAGCATCCGCTCCACCTCAGGCAACAGCACCTCGTTGGGCACCCTCCGTCTGACAATCATTCGGCGTTCCTCCCCACCGTATCATGACAAAGCAACGCCGCCTCCTTGTCCGGAAGGCACTGCAGATGATAGACCCCGCAGCGTCCTATCAGGTCGACCAGCGTACGGTGCAGACCGTCGGCATACTCCCGCCTCCACTTCATGGCCGAGGCCGAAGGAGACACTGCCGCATAAGCCGCCACCCCCTTCAGCCGCTCGATTCGGTTGAACGGAGCCTGACTGAGCCGCACAATCGCCCCCAAAGCAGCCTTGCGGTTGCGGTAGCAAGGTGTCTTCCCGCTCCACGGAGTACCATAGACATACACCCCTTCCGGCAAGGTCCGGATGACCGGGTTGTCATCGTTCAGCAGTTCCGTTCCCTCGATGGCAGACAGCCACAGACGGCTGTGCGTGCTCTTTCCGGTCCCGCTGCGTCCCAGGAACACATATCCCTTCCCTTCGCACACGGTTACAGAAGCATGCATCAGTAAAGTATTTTTACGTGCCGTACAAACCGCATACAGCAGCATCAGTGCATTATTCACTGCGAAAACAGCTTCCCGCCTTCCTACTGCCGGATGCAGGAACAGCACCGCTTCCCCGGTGGTCAGATTCAATTCCAGTCCGCTCTGACGGTCACGGTTCACGCGGGTATCCGACATTCCAAACCGCAGTTCCTCCGCTCCCGACTCATACAGACAGATGTATGAGCCGTCGTCGTCGAACTCAGCTACCTGTTTCTGGGCACTGGGCCAGTTTTCGTCCGGCATGCGGACAATCTGCAGGCGGAAGACCGTCTGCAGCCTCTCTGCCTCATCCTCCCCCTTCAGAGCAAGTTCAAAAGGCTCATAATTGGTCAGGTGCTGCCACAACTGCCAGTTCTCCTCCATCTCTACCGAGAAAAGATGTCCGGCCACATCAAATATTCTGGTTCTGATCATATCGTCTAACTTTTGTTTCATCCTATTCCGTCCGGAAAGACAACCGTCTGGTCCGGACCTCAATTTACAAACAAAGATAATTCTTTTTCAGCAACCGATAAAAGATTTTTTTAAACATTACTGCGTTTTCTCTTGCAAATTCGCTGCCAAATACCTATTTTTGTCGCATGAGGCATCCTGCCATGCAGGTGCTGCATTTTCAAAAAATATAAACAACAAATTCAATTCAAAGATGCTTAACGGATCGTTATTCATGTAAGTTAATTTTTCAAGCATTTCATTACATGTGTCGGTGTTGCCGCAGCAAAAAGGAGGCAGCAAGGGTTCGTTGTGTTCTTTGACATAGTAGTTCACTCCTCTCCTTCAACGGGGAAGAAGAGGATCTCTCTGACTGGCTGTATACTCACAGCCGCCACTTTATTCAAATGTTACTACCAACCTTTAAAAATTTGTTGTTTATGATGAAAGCTTATGTATTACGTGCTAAATGTGAAATCGACTCATCGGTACAGACACCCGAATATGCAGATAATCTGCTGCTCGTTGAGTTTACCTGTCATACCCCACTGATAGGAGTTTCGGAACTCACTGTCTGTGCCTATTCTTCCGACCTGCAACTGATTGCTTCCGACACCGTTTCTGTCGCTAACCGGAAAAGTATCCGGAAAGTATGCTTCCGCCTCTGTGACTCAAAGGAATGGAACGACAGACAAGGTTACCTTTACATTTTCAGCAACGGACATCCCCAGTGGTTCGTTCCGTTTGAAGCCCCGGTAGCTTATGCCACCTGGAAAAAATATCCGGTGGAAATGCTCTGCGACCATCCCAAGGAACTGTTTTTCATCACCGAACTCTGTCATCGGGAATGGTGGAACAGACTCCATATCTGCAAATTCAGTTCTTCGGTCATCCATCAGTTGCTGGACACCCTCTATCTCCAGCACCAGTCGGCTGCCCATACGCATCCGGCTCCCCATTTCCACATGCTGGTAAAAGGCGACCGCTTCTACACCCGGGTCTTCTCCTCACTGATTCTCTCCGCTCATTTCACGGAGGAAAACACCGAGACCCGCTATGCCTTTCCGGTAAAGGAATTCTTCAGCGGGGAACTGGGCTGGGAAGAACTCTCCCCCCAGCTGAAACAGAGCAAGGCGGTTACCGTCAACCTCCAGTCGTTTCCGGACAGTCCTGCGGCGGAATCACAGCTGAATATCCTGTACAACCTGATCGTACAGAATACCTTTCCGAATGCCACCTTCATTCTCCACGGCACAGAGGAAGACATTGAGCGTACGCATTCGCGATGTCCCCGACTGGTGCAGTTTTTCGGTCCGGAAAATACCTTTACCGTACACAAGCCCGCAGACGAGTCTTCCCATCCGGAAACGGAATTTCCGTACGAAGTCACACCGATGCACCTATCAGATGGTGAAGATACGGTTCATACCCAACCGTCCCCCTCCGAGGAAGAAAGCGCTTCCGCCGAGGAACAGCTGGACGAACTGGTGGGACTGCAACGGCTGAAGAAGGACATCCGTGAGGCGCGCCTGCTCACCTTATTCATTAAGGAACGCAAGATGATGCAACTGGAGACCTCGGACGACAACCGCCACCACATGCTGTTTCTCGGCAATCCCGGAACCGGAAAAACGACCGTGGCCAGAATCATCGGACAGATGTATCACGAAATGGGTATCCTTTCCAACGGACACCTCATCGAGACCAACCGCACCAGCCTGGTAGGAGAATACATCGGACACACCGAGAAGAACATGAGGGAGACCATTGCCAACGCACGGGGCGGGGTATTGTTCGTAGACGAAGCCTACACCCTGATTACGCAGGAAGAAGACTCGAAAGATTTCGGGAAAGAGGTCATCAACGCCCTGTTGCCCGTATTGTCAGAACCCAATCCGGACATGATTGTCATCCTGGCAGGCTACAAGGACAAAATGCAGACCCTGCTGAACAGCAATCCGGGACTGAAAGACCGTTTTCCGCTCCATTTTCACTTCGAGGACTATACTCCGGAAGAACTGGCTGAAATGGCAAGGCGCATTCTGGCCAAACGCAATTTCACCCTCACTCCCGAGGCGGAAGAGCGGCTGCGAAAGACCATTGAAAAAGCGGTCTCGGCACACGCCCCTCATTTCGGAAACGGAAGATGGGTCCACAACCTGATTGAGCAAGGCATCATTAAGAGTATGGCCAAACGGGTGATGTCGCAGTCCGGAAAGAGCAAAGGCTCCCGCCAGTTGTTCAGCCGGATAGAAGAAGAAGACATCATCGAGGCAGAGAAGAATTTCCTGGGTTGCAGGCAACTGAGAATCAGTGTTTCCCGTCCGATCGGATTCATAGCCTGACGGATGTACCGGAACTTACCGGACAGGGGTTGGGAAATCGTAAAAACCGAAAGACCCATACGCGGGGATACGGAAATAAACTGAAATACGTATTCCCGCATTTTTTAATGCAAAGGCTTACTTCTACTGACAAAGGCTTACTTCTACTGACAAGGCATGATAAATTTATGTATGAACAAGCGTAATTTCAGACAAGAATCGTTATCTTTACCCGAAGAAAAATGCTTTTTCACATAAACCTTACATTATAATCATTCTTTTACAATGAGAAAACTGAATCTATTACTCACGTGTACGTGTGCCTTTCTTTCCTTATCGTTACAGGCACAAAAGAAATTTCTGCTGTCTTCGCCCGACGGCAAACTGACCTCCCGGATTGAGGTCGGAGACAGACTGACGTATGACATCTCTCACAGCGGGGAACAGGTATTGTCTCCTTCTCCTATCTCCATCAAGACCGACCAGGGAAAGACATGGGGAGAAAAGGCCCGGCTGTCGAAAGTGTCCCGCCGGAGCAACGACACTCAGGTAAACAGTCCGTTCTACCGTTCGTCGCAGGTCAGAGACTATTACAACGAAATTACCCTGCGTTTCAAAGGAGATTACAGCGTAGTATTCCGTGCCTACAATGACGGCATTGCCTATCGCTTCGAGAACCATTCTCCCAAGACATTCTGTATCCTCCACGAAGAGGCCAGCTATCAGTTTCCGACGGATGCGACTGCGACCGTACCTTACGTGTTCCGGGGTAAAGACGGCGATTTTAACGACCAGTTCTTCAGTTCCTTTGAAAACATCTATGCCACAGCTCCCATCTCACAGCTGAACAAGCAGCGGCTGATGTTCCTGCCGCTGGTGGTACAGGCAACTCCCAAGGTGAAGGTCTGCATCACCGAATCGGACCTGAACAATTATCCGGGTATGTATCTGAGCAATGCCGAGGGTAAGAACATGCTTTCGGCGGTCATGGCCCCTTATCCGAAGACACTGAAACAGGGCGGACACAACGAGCTGCAGATGCTGGTGGAAGACCGGGAAGACTTTATTGCGAAGGTGGACGAAAAAAGAACCTTCCCCTGGCGCATTGCCATCGTTACCGACAAGGATACCCAACTGGCTGCGTCCAACCTGAGTTACCTGCTGGGAGAACCCTCGAAGCTGACTGACACTTCATGGATCAAGCCGGGCAAGGTGGCATGGGAATGGTGGAACGACTGGAACCTGGACGGTGTGGACTTCAAGACCGGTGTCAACAATGCGACTTACAAGGCGTATATCGACTTTGCCGCCCAGCACGGTATTGAATATGTGATTCTGGACGAAGGATGGGCCGTCAACTTAAAGGCCGACCTGATGCAGGTGGTAAAAGACATCGACCTGAAGGAACTGACCGACTATGCGAAGGCGCGGAACGTGGGAATCATCCTCTGGGCCGGATATTATGCCTTTGAACGCGACATGGAGAATGTATGCCGCTACTTCTCGGAACTGGGAGTGAAAGGTTTCAAGGTGGACTTCATGGACAGGGACGACCAGATGATGACTGACTTCAACCACCGTGCGGCTGCAATGTGTGCGAAATACAAACTGGTTCTCGACCTGCACGGTACGCACAAGCCGGCGGGACTGAACCGTACTTATCCGAACGTACTGAACTTTGAAGGGGTACACGGCATGGAACAGATGAAGTGGAGACCGGCCGGTTTCGACCAGGTTACTTACGAGACCATGCTTCCGTTTATCCGACAGACATCGGGCCCGATGGACTATACACAGGGAGCCATGCGCAATGCTAACCGAAGCACTTATTACCCTTGCAACAGCGAGCCGATGAGTCAGGGAACCCGCAGCCGGCAGCTGGCACTGTATGTTATTCTGGAATCGCCGCTCAACATGATGTGCGACACACCGAGCAATTACCAGCGGGAACCGGAATGTACGGAAGCAATTTCGCAGATTCCTACCGTCTGGGACGAGACGATTGTGCTCGACGGAAAGATGGGAGAATATGTGGTAATGGCAAGACGCAAAGGAGATTGCTGGTACGTCGGAGGGATTACCAACTGGGAAGCACGGACGGTGAATGTGGACCTGCCTTTCCTTCCGGAAGGCAGCCGGCAGGCAATGCTGTTCAAGGACGGAGTGAATGCAGACCGGATTGCCCGGGATTACAAACGGGAGAGTCTGACGGTCGGCAAACAACAGCCGCTGCAGATTCACCTGGCACCCGGAGGAGGTTTCCTGCTGAAGATTCAGTAACCCTGCGATATCACGGAGGATCTCACGGCACCGTCCTCCCATCAGAATACTAAAATTCCCCACAAGCTGTCTTCCGGAAGACAGTGTGGGGAATTACTATTTACGCCTACGTATGAGAAATACCCCTTGACCTCCTCAAATACAAATCATAAAAATCAAGTCAAAAAAAACAGACAGATTGCCTGATAGATTTAAATCTGAGGAGCAAAAGTCAGAGATCTAATCCAGCACAACCTGTCTGTGGATTCAAAAAACTAATAAACATATTTATTTCATTTTCCAGGATACATATCCCAGGTATACGATGCAGACGAACAGAGGAAGCAGTCCCGCTATCTGTCCGAACGCATCGGAGCATGCCCCCATCACCGGCATCACCAGTGCGCCGCCCGAAACACCCATGATCATCAAGGCCGAGATTTCGTTGGCCTGCCTGGGAGAATGCTGCAAAGCGTAGGAGAACAAAATCGAAAAGACATTCGAACAAGCCAGGCTGACCACCACTATCAGGACGGAAAGCAACCAGAGCTGTGTCACGGAGAGCAGTGCCACAAAGGCTACTGCCGCTACTGTCATACAGACCTTCATAAAAGTCTTGCCCGAGATTTTCACCAGCAGGAATGTCCCGATGAACGCACCTATCGTACGGGCAGCGAAATACAGACTGGTTCCCAGTCCGGCCTCGGCCAAGGATATCCCCGTCTGCTCCATCAGCAGCTTGGGAATGGCTGTATTCAAGCCCACATCAATACCGACCACCGCCAGGATACCCACGAAGAGCATCCATATCGTACGGTCGGAAAACAGATGAAATGCAGAGCGGAAAGTCGTGACTTCCTCTTCCGAGCGGTCTGCCGGAACAGTCAGCAAGAGCCACGCCATCGACAGCAGCGTCACCACCATGAAAACGATGAAAATCATTTTCCACGACCCCAGATAAGCAGCTGCCGCACCGGCGATGATCGGTCCGAGGAAGGAGGATACCGCCTTGATAAACTGCCCCATCGTCAGCACACTGGCCAGACGATCGCCCCGCACAATGCCTGCCACCATCGGGTTCAACGAAACCTGCAGCAGGGTATTTCCGATTCCCAGCAAGGCAAAGGCAATCAGCAGGGGAACAAACTCATAGCCGCACATAGGTATCAGCATGGCTACCGCCGTGATACCCATGGAAACCAGCACCGTATTCCGTCGTCCGATGCGTCCCATCAGCATGCCGGCCGGTATGGCGCAGACCGCAAACCACAAAAACACCATCATGGGCAGCAGGTTGGCCAAGGTATCCGACAAAGCGAAATCCTTCTTTACGTAGTTGGTGGCAATGCCCACAACGTCTACGAAGCCCATGACAAAAAATCCGAACAGCACCGGCAGAATGACTGCCGACTTTCCGCCGGTGGCTGTTTGACTGTTGTTCAGTTCTTTATTTTTCATAGCAATTCTCCGGATTAATATTGATCTTTCGGCTGTTTACCCATCTGAATGTCCAGACTGCCGCCCTTCACGATATCGGCAAAGGGGATACGCGTCGCATGCAGCGGTTGTCCGTTTAGCAGATACTGCTGTACATACGCATCCGATCCGGTATTGTCGGACACCGTAATGACGAATTCCTTGCCCGGATAATACTCTTCATTCAGTTTGATGATAATTTTATCAAACAAAGGAGCACCCAGTCCGAACGAAGGCTGCGGATCGGTCAGTCCCTTTACGTCAAACAGACCCAGGGAAGAAATCACGTACCAGGCGCCCAACTGTCCCTGGTCTTCGTCCTGCCCGTAACCATATCCGTGGATGCCGTCGGTGCCGTAGAATTCATTCAGAATGGCACGCACCCACTTCTGAGTCAACGACGGACGTCCCGCCTCGTTAAACAACCATGAAGTATGCAGACAAGGCTGGTTTCCCTGATTGTACAATGTCTGCAATCCGGCAAAGGCTCCCACTTCCGTACCTCCGCTGAAAATCTTCTTCTGCGAGATAGAGAAGATACTGTCCAGACGGGCATTGAATTCGTCGGCACCCATCTTTTCCACCAGTCCCTTTACATCGTGAGGCACATAGAAGGTATACTGCCAGGCATTTCCTTCCTGGAATCCTCTCCATACCTGCATCGGATCGAAGTCGGCTATAAAACTGCCGTCTGCTTTCTTCGGACGGATGAAATTGCACGACGTGTCGTACAGTCTCTCCCAGCCCTTCGACAGGTCCATCAGCTGATTGTAGTGCGCCGTATCACCCAACTGTTCGGCCCACTGAGCCACCACCCATGCACTGTAAGAATATTCCAGCGTATGCGAAGCCGAGAACATGAAGGTCTCATGATGTCCTTCACCTACATCGCGGTGAGGCACGTAACCGTATTTTACAAATTCCGCCGTATTCACCTTGCCGGCTCCGAAAGGTCTGTCCTTTCCGTCCAGTTCGTTCTTCAGGCAGGCCTCATAAGCCGTCTTCGTATCAAAATCGCGGATACCGCATTCATAGGCTCCGGCAATGATGGTACTCAGCAGGTTCGTACCGACACCCGACACATACCGGTTGTTGGCCAGTCCGTCGGCCAGCCAGCCTGCATCCTTATACGCCTGCAGGTGACTGCTGATGTATTCGGACATGTATTCCGGATAAGCCAGTGTCCACAGCTGCGACAGGTTCCACTGGGCTCCCCAGGCAGCATCCGTATTGTACACATTGTATACAGGGGCACCGTCCTTCATCGGCAACTGTCCCACTGTACCGTCATTTTTCGGATACGCTCCGTTGGCATCACTCGCCAGTCCGCGGCCCAGCAGCGCATGATACAGTCCGGTATAGAATTTCACCTTATCTTCCTTGCGGTCGGTTTCCACCCGGATACGTCCCAGGTAATCCTCCCAGGTAGCCTGTGCCTCTTCCCTGGCCTCATCAAATTCCAGGTCGGCAGCCTCCTGATACAGGTTCAGCCGGGCATTCTCCACTGAGGTGTACGACAGACCGATCTTGGTCGTCACCACCTCCTGATTTTCGGGAGCAAACGAGAAATACATTCCGGCTCCTACTCCCTTCGACTCACGTACACCCGCCTGCTGCCGGTCGTCGTGATAGGCACCATAACCCACGGGTTCCTTGTCCAGTACGGCCGAGAAATACAGCGGCACCACTGCCCCGGGCTGATATTTCTTTACATATTCCGGTTCGGTAATGACCCATCCCTCGATCCGGCCATCAGAAGTGTACGTCACATAGGCGTCCTTCACGGCACCACTCTCTCCCTGGCGGTTGCCGATATTGAACAGGATATGCTTTTCCTGTCCCTTCGGGAAAGAATAACGCTGGAAGGCCACACGCGGAGTCGCCGTCAGTTCGGCCTGTATCTGATAATCTTCGAGCAGCACGGAGTAATATCCCGGCTTCACCACTTCCTTCTCGTGACTGTAGGCCGAGCGGTAACCCGTCTTCACGCTGTCGGTAGGCAGTCCGGGCACCGTCACCAGCGGACCGCAGGTAGGCATCAGTGCAATACCTCCCACCTGAAACTCGTGCAGGCAGGGGAAGCCCTCTATCGTCAGCTCACGGTAATCGTATCCCGTAGCCTCCCATCCCGACTTGTTGCCCAGGCTACCGTTGGTAGAAGGGGCCGGCTTGGCCATACCGAAGGGCATGGCTCCCGGAGCAAAATGGAACCAGCGGCAGTGTGCCGTACCGATACGAGGTTCCACATACTGTGACAGGTTTTCCAAGGCAACCACCTCCTTGCCTTCCTGACAGGCAGACAAAGACGCTGCCAGCAGTCCCGTCCATAAAATATTTCTAAAAACTACATTCATGTGTCATTCATTTTATTAAATCCAACTGACTGATTGCAAACCAATAGGCCCCCAATGCGATGGAGCGGTTGGCTCCCAGGCGCGACAAGGCAATGCCTATCTTGCGGTCCGTCTCATAAATCGTACTCCGGTCAGAGAAAGGTACCGTCACCCGTACGGCCTTGTCTTTCAGGAAAGCCTCCCTCTCCTTCGGATCCTCCAGGTAATACGGTGTCATCTGCAGACGGGGGAATACCGTACCGTCCCATTTGCCCGTCGTAGCCCGCAACTCCTTCATCAATGCCGGCATGATGTATTTCGATGCACCGGCCAGTCCCCCGCCGATGACCACCAGTCCGTCTATCAGCGTAACGGCCGTCGAAATGGCATGTCCGGCCACCTCTCCCAGTTCGGCAAATGCCTGACGCGCTGCCTGCGCATCACCGGGCAGATTACCTTCGGCAATGTCGAAAATCGCTTTGGGAGTCCGCTCTTCCCTATCTCCCGACAAGTCGGCATACACCCGCTTCACGGCACGTACCCCCACGTTCTCCTCTGCAATCAGGTCAGGATACCGCTTGTTCGGCAGGCACCACAGATATCCTCCCGTCTGGTTGTCACCCAGCAGCACCTTGCCGTCGATTACCACACCACCGCCAAATCCGGTTCCGAAAGTCACCCCAAGCAGGTTACGGTAACGCTTCGGATTGCCGCAAGCCTCCAGCATGCCGTTTATCTCCGGCAAAGCCCCTGCCAGGGCCTCGCCATAGGCAAACAGGTTGCCGTCGTTATTGATGAAGACCGGAAGATGAAAATGCCCTTTCAGGAAATCTCCCAAAGCTACCCCACCCCGGAAAGCCGGAAAGTTGGGCAGGTCTCCGATCACCCCGTGTACATAGTCGGCCGGTCCTGGAAACGCAAAACTGATGGCCGAAGGTGCAGCCGGCAACCGGCGCATGACTTCCTCAAAGCCGCTGACCAGTACCCGGAGACAGCGGTCCAGATCGTTCACCTCCGAAGGCAGGGTAACAGGAGTCACCACCTCCCTGCCGTCCTGAATGGCAGAAAACACCAGGTTCGTACCTCCCGCATCCAGGGTCATCACAATCCGGTTATCCGATTTCATGTTCATATATAGTATCTTTTAAGTTTAACATTCCGAAAACACCTCACCGTCCGGCATCAGAAGCGGACATACGCTTTCACTGTCACACATTCCTTGCCTTCGGAAAGTCCATAAGGACGGATGGTATAGTCGCCCACACAGGCCGGAATGATGAAAGTCTCTGCATAATGTACTACAAACGGTTCGAAAGCATGAGTCGGACTTTCCACGATGGCTTCGTCTCCTTCCAGCAGGTTGAACACGTTCACGCTGTTGTTCGTATGGTGCAATACCGGTACTGAGAAGCGGTGACGGCGGGTCTCAATGAATTCATTGTCGTGCAAGCCCGTGCGTTCCTCTGTCCAGCCTTCTCCTTCTCCCATCAGAGTAACGTGGTTACGCAACTTCTCGTATACATAATCCGTATTCCGTCCCCAGTCGATGACACATTTTCCACGTTCCACATTGATCGGGCGCGGTTTTCCGTCCAGACCCAGACGCTGCCAGTCCCACAACTTGAAAGTAAACAGATTCGGAGTCGAACTGATTTCGAGTACCATGCTGTTCGAACCCGAACAGTGAACAGTTCCTCCCGGAATCAGGAAATGATCGTGCTTCTTCGCCGGAATCTTGTTGGCATACTTTTCCGCATCAAACACAATCTCCCCTTTCTGTGCCCTGCGCAGGTCCTCGATCATTGCCTCACGGTCTACTCCGTTCTTCACGCCCAGGTAAACCACTGCATCCTCTTCGGCATCCAGCAGGTAATAACTTTCATCCTGGGTGTAGTACATGCCAAACTGTTCGCGGATGAACTGAGTGGTAGGATGTACCTGCAGACTCAGGTTGCCGCCACCGATCGTATCCAGGAAGTCGAAGCGGATCGGGAAATCCTTACCGAAACGGGCTTCCACCGGTTCACCCAGCAACTGACGGCTCTTCAGCAGCACCAGGTCGACAGAAGGCAGTTCAAAACGTACGCCGTTTACCTCGAAATAAAGACTGTTCTCTTCGGGCACACAGTCGAAGCACCATCCGTAATTCTGCTTCTCGCGGTCCAGGTCGCATACCTGCTTCATCCACTGTCCTCCCCAGGGAGCCGGGTCGAAGAAAGGAACCACACGGAAAGGCTTGGAAGCCGTTTTCTCAATTCCCTTAAAGAAGGTCTTACGGTCAATCATCTTCGGCTGTCCGGCAATGTGCGTATCCAGCCAGAAATCCACCTTCTCAAACAAGGTATCCTTGTAACGGTCGCATACCCGCCAGTCATTGAAGTATCCCCGCTTGTACTGGACAGACACCGCATCCTCACGGTTGTCGATACCCAGGGCACGTACCTCATGACGACGGAAACGCTGCTGGATTTCCCAGCGGGCCATGTCTACATAAACCAATGCAGCCTCAGGAGCCACCTTGTGCGCACCCGTACCCAGTACAATCACCGGATCCGTACTTTCACTGATCTCGCGACGCATTGCCGCCAGTTTCTCTTTCTCAAAATAATCATCCAGCGTAAGGTTGGTCACATAACCGAAGAGCACATCATCCGTCATGAAACGTTCTGTCATCTGACGTACACATTCCTCACTCTTGTAACAAGCATTTACGGACAATACCCGTGCGCCCAGGACAGACAGCTCGCGGAGCAGCTCCTCTTCGTATACTCCGGTATAGCAGTCGACTGCCAGTACCCGATTGTGCAACAATACTTCTTTCAATGCCTGACGCACTTCGTCCCAACCCAAAAACAAAGTTCCTGAAATAGCCGTAGCCGGAAACTTATCGTAATTTGATTTTCTCATATAACTAAAAGATATTTGTTTATACATATTATCTTCTTGTGCAAATATATGAATAATATTTTACCTTACACAAATCTTTGTCTCAAAAAAAATTCTATTATATTTGCAAAAGAATGACTAATACGCAAAAGATATGGAATTAGACCACAATAGCAGCAAACCCTTGCACGTTCAGGCCGAAGAGTTGCTCCGAAACCTGATTGACTCAGAAGAATATAAATCCGGAAAATACCTGCCCAATGAGGTGGAACTCTCACAAAGGTTGAACATTTCACGCAATACCCTCCGCCAGGCCATCAACAAACTGGTGTTCGAAGGACTGCTCATCCGTAAGAAAGGAGTAGGTACAAAGGTGGTACAGAAAGGCATTGTCAGCGGTGTCAAGAACTGGCTGAGTTTTTCTCAGGAAATGAAAATGCTGGGTATCGAAATCCGCAACTTCGAACTCCACATCAGCTGGAAGAGACCCAATGACGAAATCTGCAATTTCTTCAATCTCGACAAGGAGAACCCTACCAAGTGCATCGTACTGGAAAGGGTGCGCGGAAAGAAAGAGTATCCGTTCGTATACTTTATTTCTTATTTTAATCCGAACATCCCGCTCACCGGCGAGGAAGACTTTACCCGACCGCTGTATGAGCTGCTGGAAAACGACTATCAGATTACCGTCAAGACCAGTAAAGAGAAGATTTCCGCACGACTGGCGGGTGAACTGATTGCCGAGAAACTGGACATCAAGGCCGGCGACCCGATTCTGATCCGCGAACGCTTTGTGTACGACACCCAGCAGGTACCCATTGAGTACAACATCGGCTATTACCGTGCCGACAGTTTTACCTATACCATCGAGGCCGAACGATAAGCGGAATATCACGTGCGTAAAGGAAAGAAAATCCCGCGCCGAAGGAGAAAAGGAAATCTCCCTTTATCGGTGTGAAAAAACATAAAGAAAGAGGAAGAAAAACCTCGCGGTCTTTTGCAGAAAAGGTCGCCATCTTTTCGGGAAAGATGACGACCTTTTTGTATACACACTTCGTTGCGTTTTCCTGCACATAATGATGCAGGCGCAACACTTACTTCATGTTCACCAGCAGCTGCATCAAGGAGTCGCGCACCACCACGTACTCAGCCATGTGCTGCTCACTGATCGGCTTCTTGGGCTGCGACTTGATGGTCAGCGGATTGATCGGCCTGCCGTTCTCATAAACCCGGAAATCCAGGTGCGGACCGGTAGAGAGTCCCGTAGAGCCTACGTAACCGACCACCTCTTTCTGCTTGACCGAACTGCCAACCTGAATGCCCTTGGCAAAGCGGGAAAGATGCATATAGGAAGTCACGTACGAACCGCTATGCTTGATCTTCAGGTAATTGCCGCCGCCGCCTGCCTGATAGCCCTTCGCGATGACCTTTCCATCTCCGATGGCATAAACCGGAGTACCCGTAGGAGCCGCATAGTCCACTCCGTGATGGGCACGATAACGCTTCAGCACCGGATGGAAACGGCTGTTGGTAAAGCGGGAAGAAATCCGGTAAAAATCCAGCGGCGCCTTCAGGAAGGCTCCTTCCAGACTGTTGCCCTTCTCATTATAATAGAGCTCCTCTCCATCCTGCACAAAGGGGATGGCATAATACAGACTGTCGGACGCACGGAAGGAAGCAGCCAGCACATGGAAGTTGGCCAGTGCCTCACCCTCCACATATTCCTGGTCGTAAATGACCCGGAACTCATCCTGCTCCTGCAGGCCGAAAAAGTCGATTGTCCAGCCGAAAATCTGGGAAAGTACCATGGCCAGCAACGGTGAGGTATCCTGTTCTTGCATAGCCACCCACAAGGAAGAAGCCACCTGTCCCTTCACCTGCTTTCTTTTCCATTCGGCAGGCTTCTCGCCGCGGTACACCCGGTAAGGAGGCCGCAGGTCGAACACGATGTAATTCTTCGCATCCTCCTCGTAAACGAAATAATGAGGTGTCTGCAGCGTATCGCCGGTGGCATACACCGCATACTTCTGCCCGCTTCTCACCTTACGGACGTCGAAGACCCCTTCCGTCTTCAGGTTCAGTTCATGAATCTCATTCGGCTGAAGTCCCTGTTCCGAAAGAATCAAAGAGAGATTCTCTCCGGACTTCACCTCCCCGTACGAAATCCGGTACGCCTCGTCGGGGATATTGTACTTGTAGACCTTCGGGGCCGCCTTTACGGTATCCGCTGCAACGGCCTGCTCCAGCTCCGCCTCCTGTTGCTGCTGCATCCGGAGGAAGTAGGTGCCTCCTCCCACAGCCAGCAGGCAGATTCCGGCCACGATTCCGGTGATTATTTTCTTTTTCTTATCCATAACTGTCACAATTCATAAGGGTTACTAAAACAGTTTTCCCGGATTCTTCTCTGCCTGCCACTGTTCGATGGACATGCTGTACAACCAGGAAGTCTTTTCTTCCTTACGCTCTACAAAGTACACGTAAGAGATATCGTTCTCCACAATGTGGATGTTGTCGTTCGGAGTCACCACCAGCAACTGCAGGTGCAACTGTTTGCAAAGGTCGATCAGGTAACGCGCCTTGTCCTCGTCCTGCGCCTTGAAGGCCTCGTCGATGGCAATGAAACGGAAAGAATTCTCCTGCATGCCGCTCTTGGTCAGCCCGAACTGGTAGGCAATGGCCGAGCCCAGGATGGTGTATGTCAACTGGGCCTTCTCTCCACCCGACAGGTGTCCCATGTTCTCATACGTCGTTTCCTTCGCCTCTGTCTCACGGTTGAATTCCTCGGCCTTGTAAGAGAACCAGGCACGCACATCGGTCACCCGCTTTCTCCATTCCTCGTCTTCCAGGCGCCGCATGAAAGGTTCGATATGGTCACGGAAGTGGATCTTTCTGCCGTCTACCGAAGCATTGACCACCTGTACGTTCGGCATGGCCTCATCCATGAGGCGGCGGAATTCCTTCACCTCTTCGTTGGCACGCGGCTGGGCAACCAGCTGAATGTAGGTCACCGGACGACGGCGGTAATCGATGCCGTACAGCGACTCGTTCAGCATCTTCACGTTCTCGTGGATGGCATCCTTCCAGTGCATGAAGAACATACGGAACTCACCCACCTTGTCGGTCAGGGTCTTCTGCAGGTAATTGTCGAACTGCTTTTCGTATTTGGGCAGATTTTCCTTCTCCAGGCGGGCCAGCAGGTGCGTATATTCCCCGATGAGTTCGATATGGTCCGAATCAGGCAGGGCATCCACGTCCGAGCGCCAGTCCTTGAACTTCTCGGTGATGTATTCCGAAGGACGCTTGAACTCACTGATCAGTTTCTTGGCCTTGTCTTCCAGCGTACGGCGCTTGTTCAGGATCTTGCCGCACTCGCTGTTGTTGCGGTCCTTGAACGAACTGTACTTCTTCTTCAGGTCTTCGTAGGTACAATCCTTCAGGTCCTCATACGCCTGCTCAAAATCCGTCAGCAGCACGGAACGCAGGGAAGTAATCTTATGCTGGCATTCCTCCATCTCCGCCTGTGTCTCACCGATTTTGTGCTCTACCGCATAAATCTCCTTCAATTTTCCGGCGATGGATTCCTTTGAAATCTTCTGCAGTTCATGACGCACCTTCTCCAACTGCTTCTGCAGGGTCTGGATCGTATTGCTGTTCTGCTCCAGCTCGGCCTTGTTGGCCTGCTTCTCCTGCAGACGCAACGCATACTCCTTCCAGTCGAGCACCTCATAATCGGTAAAGGTATCGACCAGGGCCTTGCTCAGGTCGCGGCGGTGCTGAATCTTCTGACGCTGCGCCCCCATCTCGTTCAGGCGTCCCATCAGGTCCAGGTCTTTCTGCTGCAGGGTCTTGATTTCCCGCTGCAGGTAACTGATTTTCTCCTGGTTGTCCCAGCCCAGAATGTAATTCTCTTTTCTGACAATGTGCGGACGGTCGTCCTTCTCATGCCGCTCGTTCGAGAACTTCACCAGTCCCTCACAGGTTACGGCCTTTTCCTGGTAGCGTTCGAATTCTTCGAGCGAATCCACACAGGCATAATTATAGCGTTCGAAGATGGTATCTCTGATCCATTCCTCATACACTGAATCCGGACGAATCTCAATCTTATCGAGAATGCGGTTCTCCGTATCGGTAAACTGCTCCAGCCCCGCCAGGGAATTGTACTTCCGGTAGCGGTAGTAGGTAATTCGTCCCTTCAGGTCGGTACCGTTGATGAACTGATTCACCTCGTGATAATACCCGTCGGGAACCAGCAGGTGCAAGGCAAAGTTATGGAGGATTTTCTCTACGGCACCCTCCCACTCCTGCTCGGCCGGATTCACGCGGATCAGCTCACCCACGAAAGGAATCTCTTCCTTGGTGGCTCCGGTATGCTCCAGAATCATGTCCCTGATTTCCGACTCGCGCACAGGCATGTTGTTCTTGTTCTTCTTCAACGAGTCGATGGTCGACAGATACTCCTGGATGGTTCCGGCAATTTCCTTCTGTTCGTTCTCCGTGGCCACGGTCTCACGGATGCGCTGTTCAATCTCGGCATTCAACTGCTCCAGCGAGGCTTTCACCGTTTCCCGCTGCTTGAGGAAGGTATCCCGCTCGGGATCGACGGTGAGCGACAACTGCGAAGCGACTTCATTATATTCGTTCATTCTGGCCAGGCGCTCGTCACGCTGTTCCGCCAGCCGCTTCATTTCCTGTTCGATTTCCCGGATCTTCCGTCCCGCCTCGTCGTTTTCGATGGCCAGTGCGATGGAACGTTCGTCCTCCTTCATCTTCTCCTCATCCTCGCGCAACTTGTCCTCTTCGCGGCGCAGACGCTTCAGTTCCTGTTCCGCATTGTCCACCCGCTCCTTACCCAGTTCGATGGTCTTGCGGGCAAACCAGTATTCAATCGTCTCACTGTCGACCTTCAACTGCTTCAGGCGGTCGGCCGATTCCTCGATCTGACGGGCAAGATCGGCTATCGGAGTCAGCATCCGGATCCGCTCGCCGGCCTTCTCGATGTTCACCTTCGCATCCATCAGTGTCTTGAAACTGTCTTTCAGCATAATGAACTGCGACTCGGCATCCTGCTCCTCGAGCATGTTCGTACGGATAAAGTCGTCGAGGTCATCGAGCACCTTCACTCCCACAATCTGGTTGAAGAGCCCCAGCGCCTTCACCGAGCGCATGCCGAAGAGCTGTGTCATACGGTCGGCATAACCCACCGGTCCCTCGAAAAACTCCACCATGTTGCGCGAGCCCTTATACGTACTCTCGAGCCTGCGCCGCCACATTCCCTTGCCGTCGAACGGCTGGAAATCACGCTGGATCTCCAGCGCACAGTGCGCCAGTCCGAAGGTACGCCTCAGTTCCCCGCCCGAGAACCACCGCACCTGAAAGACCGTCACGGTACGCTGGTCGGTATTCGTAAACGTAGCCAGCAGCACCGAATACGCCGACTGGTCGCGCAAGGCCTGGGTTACCGTACCCTTCTCCCCGTCACGCTGGATGTTGCCGTAATGTCCCAGCACATAGGTTTCCTCCGTACGGTTACCCTTCTTCTCCACTCCCGACGACTGGTTATAGAACCGGTCCTTCTTGGCAGGCACCATCAGTGTCAGCAGCGCATCGATGATGGTACTCTTTCCCGACGCATTCGCTCCGGTGAGCAACGCATTGTTTCCCTGCGGTTCCATTCTGAAAATCTTTTCATGAAACGTACCCCAGTTGTATATCTCCATATATTGCAAACGGAATCCCGACGTATCGGCTCCCGTACTAAACAGACTCCACATATTCCTGCAGTTTATTCTTAAAATCCTGTAATTGGTCCAATGTCACCTTCTCCTTGATTACCCGATGAATCTGATAGAGGTTGACGTTATCACGCTTCACTACCTTCAGAAAACCCAAGTTGACGATACGGTTGAGATACGCATCAATCTCGTTCAGCAGCTTCACCCGGTTGAAACGCTCCGGCAGAAACAGCTCGATCCGCTCCTTCAGCTCATCCGCACTCACGAAACGCTCCGTAGCATAAAGTTCGTCGAGGTTGCTGTCGAACTCCTCCAGCATCTGGCGCAGGATGATCAGTATCACCGAAATCTCAAAGCCCAGCTGCTGGCGGGGCACCAGACCGATGGTCTTCCCCTCGTCGTCGACCAGCTGCTTCACGTAGGCAAAGCCCTCATCCCGCTTCACGATCAGTTCCAGACCGATGTGTGACAAATATTTTTGAATATCCGACTGATAATTCAGGATCGCCTCCCAAATCTTGGTATCCGTATGTTCCACAGGCCCCTTCAGCAGTCGGACCACCGCATAGCCATATGGCGCTATTACATTCTCTAAATTCATTTCAGTACAATAATTTCAGGTATGTTGATTGATTTGCGCAACTCGCTGTTGAACTCCACCAGCTGCATGCGCTCCGGATTCACCGTATGACGGAAATTACGGATGACACTGATGTATCCGAACAGTTCGGAAAGTCCCTTCTCCAGTCCTCCGTTTTCCTCTATCACCTCGGGCAGAGACACCTGCTTGCGCCTTGTCAGTGCCAGGGAAATCCTCCGCTTCAGTACCTCACGGTCAACCCCATGACTCACAAACAGACGGTCCACCCCGGTCGCGTCAGAGATATCCGCATCGGCCATCTCCAGCACCTGGTCGTAGGTAATGTCGGCACTGCGTTCCAGCGTCAGTTTCCGCTCCAGCGGCATGAAAATCTCCGGCTGTGTCTCCACTTCCAGTGAAATCTCCGGCTTGATATTCTGTCCGGCCAGTTGCAGCAGCAGGGCCTGAATGTCCTGTATCAGCCGCTGCGAAGCCAAGGTCTGCGAAGAACCGTTCTCACAGATAATCCGGCTCAGCTTGTCCGCCATCTTGTCGTTGGCCTGATACACCTTCTTCCCGCTGTTGTACAGGTAACCCTTCATGTTGCGCAGGAACATATCGTCCTGCTTCATCTGCTTGGCATCCAGTGAACTGTACAGATCGCTTACCATCTTGTCCCAGGTATCCTGCATGGACGGCGTCATCAGGAAGTCCCAGAAAGCATAGAAACTCTTTCCCTGCGAACTGGTCTGCAGTTTTTCAAGGGCATCGAAGGTAAATCCCAGAATGTCTCCCTTGGAAATCTCCCCTTCGGCATGCTTCTGGTAAATCGACTTGGTAATCGACTTGAAATTGTCTTCCACTTCCTTGAAGTCGGACAGCAGTTCCTTCGCCGTACGGGTGATGTCACGGAAACGCGGAAGCACCTGGTACTCCTCGTACACCACCGCACTCTCACCTGCCTGCAGGCTCTGGATCTGGTGTTCAATCTCCATCTTCTTCTGTTCCAGCATCCGGATACGCTCCGAAGCATCTTCGTTGGTAAACTCCACCAGTTCCTTGATCTGGCCGAAAAGATTCATGAATTTCGATTCCGTACCCACAAACTCCTCGCGCTTCAGACTAATGAGCCAGTCGATGGCCTTACTGGCATACGAAGACAGTTCGTAGAACACCTCTCCGCTCTCCTCCTGGTAGTTGCGCAGAAACCCCTTGTCGGTCCACCGCTGGATGTATTTATAGGCCTTCTCATCGTACGAATCGAAGCTGGTGATATCGTTTTCCTCATCATTCTCCAGGTGAATCGAACTCAGGTAATCGGTCAGCCTCATGCGCAATGCCTCGTAAGCGACCGGTTCACGGTGACGGTAAAAAGTTTTATATAAAAAAAGAATGATAATCTCCCGGTTACGCAGCCTCAGCAGCTCCACACTCGGAGAATTATTCAGTATATCAGACAACAGATTTTCTTCAGACATCATAACGCTATTCAAAATCGGGCGTGAAGATAATGATTTTTCGCCAAAACTCCCCCATCTCACCCCGGAAGAATCCTGCGGAAAAGGATGAAATCTGAATCCTTTTCCCTGAGGATATTCCACAGACAGGCATCCGGCCGTACCTGCCTCAGACAAAGTACGGCCGGATGCGATAATTCTGTTTATTTCAAATCCAGTACGAAGGTGCAGGCGTCTCCGGCATCATCAACGACAGGAAACAGCCCACACATCACACTCAATAAATTTAACAAAATTCCATATGACAATCATTCAAAAACAGAGTAAGGAACTTCTCCCGTCCAGGAAGAAGGAGCGGCAACCTGAAAGAGATAAAGTACGGTAGCGGCAGTGTTGACCGTGTTGTTCGGTTCTTCCAATTTCATGCCGGATTTGATACCCGGACCGGTAATACCCCAGGGTACAATCATTTCATCTTCCGACAGGCCTCCGTGTCCGTATTCAATGCCTCCGTGGTCGGACAGGAACAGGAAATGAGTGTCTTCGTACAGACCGGCCTTTTTCAACCGCCCGATGAAATCCCCGATTTGCCGGTCGGCTTCTTCTATCGAACGGATATACTCGGGAGACATCCACTTATGGTTGTGACCGGCGTGGTCGGTATGTACCGAATACAGGAACACCAGTACCGGCTCTTCCTGATGACGGACAATAAAATCATAATCCTTCTGATAATTAGGTACATACCCATCGTTCTCCAAGAAGCCGGCTTCATCGAAGTATTTCTGGTTGTACGGATAAATCAGATTGGCCCAGTTGTAGTAAAACGCAGTACGGCATCCAGGCAAGGCTTCTTTCAGCACCTGAAATACGGAAGGATAAGATCCATCGGCATCGACAGCTACCGGAGGCAACTGCCTTTTATTGATCTGCCAGTCATTATCGGCCACTCCGTGCTGTTCCGGACCGCTCCCGGTCAGGTGACTGGTCCAGTTGGGTAAAGTCACCGAAGGCATGACGACCCGTGTTTCCAGCGACAATGCCCCCTGAGACAGCAACTCATCCAGACACGGAGTCCTGGCCGTTTTAAAGCCATTGACAGAAATCCCGTCGAGGGCAATCAATACCACCCTTTTGGCTTTCGGACGACCGGCGGATACCGCATGCGATACCACAGTAAATAAAGACAACAAAATAAGCAAATAAATTCGAAAGTTTTTCATAAGTCAACAAATTTAAGATCATTCCATTTCAATAGCGTGAAGAAGTTCCATTCTTTCCGGCAGCCCCGATCCCTCGGAACCGGACTCTCTGTACCTCCTCATGCTTTCCTCTCTTTTCATCCCTGAAAAAGCCAGGACTATCCGCTTCTCCCGATGAAAGAAACAAGCAGCCCGACGACTGGAAAAAAGATATCTATCGTCACGCATCACACAATATGTACCTTTTAAAGAGAAAATGTAAGTACTAATGTATGAAATAATTTTTAAGAGAGAAATTCAACAGCGGCTAATTTCAAAGAAAGACAGCAAAATCTGGATAGCTGCTAAAACTTCCATGAAAATTACACGATGCGCTTTTTTTACTGTCATTCCGCAGAAACTCTTTCAAATAATGCCGCGGAAACATTTTTTTTCTTACCTTTGCTTCCGGTAAAAGTAAAACAAAGGGGTGCCCTACCCGACGGGCTGAGATCATACCCTATGAACCTGATGCGGTTAGTACCGACGAAGGGATTGTTATTTTGCATCATATGTTATTTTCCCTCCCGCTCTGCCGGAAAACTCTTTGGATTACTTTCAACAGGACAAATTCATTGTATAATGCGCTTGTGCCCTGCACCTGTATGGAACAAGCCCAACAAATAATCGTACGTTATGAAAGTATTGGTAAACAACAAGGAGACGGAACTGAACGGCAGCACCGTGGCCGACTTGGTCAGGGAACTGGCGTTGCCGGAAAAAGGAGTAGCCATCGCACTGCAGAACCGCATTGTGCCCCGCACGCAGTGGGAGCAGCAGCCGCTGCAGGAAGGAGATTCACTGGTAATCATTAAAGCGGCTTGTGGAGGATAAGGCATGGAACTGCAATTCATTACTCATTTCACTGAAAAATATTCTTATTTCGACGCTGCGCATCTGGCACTCGAAGGAGGCTGCCGCTGGATTCAGTTGCGCATGAAAGAGGCACCGGAAGCTGAAGTAGAGGCAGAAGCCATACGTGTACGCGACCTGTGCCGGAAGTACGGAGCGACTTTCATCATCGATGACCATGTGGCACTGGCAAAAAAGGTACAGGCCGACGGAGTGCATCTGGGAAAGAACGACATGCCCATCGAGGAGGCACGACGGATACTGGGAGATGCGTTCATCATCGGGGGTACAGCCAATACGTTCGAGGATGTGAAACGCCACTGGCAGGCAGGGGCAAACTACATCGGTTGCGGTCCCTTCCGCTTTACGACGACCAAGAAAAACCTCAGTCCGATTCTGGGTCTGGAGGGATATCGTCAGATCCTGCAGCAGATGAAGGCAGCAGGCATTACCCTTCCGGTAGTAGCCATCGGCGGAATTACCTATGAGGACATTCCGGACATCCTGCAGACGGGAGTAAGCGGTATCGCACTGAGCGGAAGTATCCTGCGCGCGGAAAATCCGGTGGAGGAAGTCCGCCGGATACTGAGCCTCGGATAAGGCGGAACCACCAGGGGGCTGTGTATCCGCATGCATCCCCATCGAAGGCTTCATGCGGCTGATACTGCGTTGGGACATCGTATGGTGGAAACTCAACCTGACATAGTGAAGATTCCACTGGCAGACTCATCACCTGCAGGGACGTCACGAGTGAAGCCGGATTTTATTGAATCAGTATTGTATTATCAAATTCATTATCACCGAATATGGAAAAATTAGTCATTGCCGGACGGGAATTCAACTCCCGCCTGTTTCTGGGAACCGGAAAATTTAATTCAAATGCCGTAATGGAAGAAGCCATCCTGGCTTCGGGTACGGAAATGGTTACGGTAGCCATGAAGCGTATCGAACTGGAAGACAAGAACGACGACATGCTGCACCACATACAGCATCCGCATATCCAATTGTTGCCGAACACCTCGGGGGTACGTACAGCTGAGGAAGCGGTATTTGCGGCCCAAATGGCACGTGAGGCTTTCGGAACCAACTGGCTGAAACTGGAGATCCACCCGGATCCGCGATACCTGCTGCCGGATTCTACCGAAACCCTGAAGGCTACTGAAGAGTTGGTAAAACTGGGATTCGTTGTGTTGCCTTACTGCCAGGCCGACCCGACGCTTTGCAAGCGGCTGGAAGAGGCTGGTGCGGCTACAGTCATGCCATTGGCTGCCCCCATCGGTACCAACAAGGGATTGCAGACACGCGACTTCCTGCGCATCATCATCGAACAAAGCAATGTACCGGTAGTCGTTGACGCGGGAATCGGAGCCCCCAGCCACGCTGCGGAAGCCATGGAAATGGGAGCTGCTGCCTGTCTGGTCAATACCGCGATTGCCGTAGCCGGAAACCCGGTGGAAATGGCCCGTGCCTTCAGCGAAGCGGTAGTCGCCGGACGCCGTGCCTACGAGGCAGGTCTGGGAATGCAGAGTGTGGACATGACGGCTTCGGCTTCTTCTCCGCTGACTGCTTTCTTGAATGAATAAAAAATTTAATTAACCCATTCACATTACGAATTTATGGACAAGAACCAAGATAAAAAGGCGTATGCACACGCCGAGAAGGCTTATATGCAGGGAACCCTCTTCCCGTTCATCAAAGTAGGTATGCAGAAGGTCAACCTTACTCCGACAGTTACCGTAGTGGACGGTCAGAAAACAATAACCCCGAACGAGCCTGTTTATGTATATGACACCAGCGGTCCGTTCAGTGACCCTTCGGTGACCATCGACCTCAAGAAGGGATTGCCGCGCATGCGTGAAAGCTGGATCCTGGAACGTGGCGATGTGGAACAGTTGCCTTCCATCACCTCGGAATACGGAAAGATGCGCCGCGACGACCACTCGCTCGATCACCTGCGCTTTGAGCACATCGCACTGCCCTACCGTGCCAAGGCAGGAAAATGCTGTACGCAGATGTATTATGCCAAGCAGGGCATCGTGACACCGGAAATGGAATATGTAGCCATCCGCGAGAACATGAACTGCAAGGAACTCGGCATCGAGACGTATATCACTCCGGAGTTTGTGCGCGACGAGATTGCTGCCGGACGTGCCGTACTGCCGGCCAACATCAATCACCCGGAATCAGAACCGATGATCATCGGACGTAATTTCCTGGTGAAAATCAATACCAACATCGGTAATTCAGCTACCACTTCCAGCATTGACGAAGAGGTGGACAAGGCCGTATGGAGCTGCAAGTGGGGAGGCGATACGCTGATGGACCTGTCTACGGGCGACAACATCCACGAAACGCGTGAATGGATTGTGCGCAACTGTCCGGTACCGGTGGGTACGGTGCCTATTTATCAGGCCCTGGAAAAGGTCAACGGAAAAGTAGAAGACCTCAGTTGGGAGATTTACAAAGACACCCTGATTGAACAGTGCGAGCAGGGAGTGGATTATTTCACCATCCACGCAGGTATCCGCCTTCACAACGTACACCTGGCCGACAAGCGTCTGTGCGGTATCGTATCACGGGGAGGAAGTATCATGAGCAAATGGTGCATGGTACACAACCGCGAGTCGTTCCTGTACGAGCATTTTGATGAAATCTGCGATATCCTGGCCCAGTATGACGTAGCGGTATCCCTGGGAGACGGTCTCCGTCCGGGCTGTATCGCAGATGCGAACGACGAAGCGCAGTTTGCGGAACTGGATACCCTGGGAGAACTCGTACTGCGTGCATGGGACAAGAACGTGCAGGCTTTCATCGAAGGACCGGGACACGTGCCCTTGCATAAGATTCAGGAGAATATGGAGCGTCAGATCAAGCACTGTCACAACGCACCGTTCTATACGCTGGGCCCGCTGGTAACCGACATTGCTCCGGGATACGACCACATTACTTCGGCTATCGGAGCCGCACAGATCGGATGGCTGGGAACTGCGATGTTGTGTTACGTGACTCCGAAAGAACACCTGGGTCTGCCCAACCGCGAAGACGTACGCACAGGGGTCATCACGTATAAGATTGCCGCACACGCTGCCGACCTGGCCAAGGGACATCCGGGTGCACAGATCCGTGACAACGCACTGAGCAAGGCCCGTTATGAGTTCCGCTGGCGCGACCAGTTCCACCTGTCGCTCGATCCGGACCGGGCACTGGAGTATTTCAACGAGGGACGTCATACCGACGGGGAATATTGTACGATGTGCGGACCTAATTTCTGTGCAATGAAACTGAGCCGCGACTTGAAGGAAATTAAATAATCTATTAAATTGGACAAACGAAATGTTTAGTGAAGAACTTGAGAAAATCAGTTGGGAGGAAACCACCCGAAAGATTTATGCCAAGACCGAAGCCGATGTGCTCCGTGCCCTGAGCAAGAGCCGTTGTGACGTGGAGGATTTCATGGCACTCATCTCACCGGCCGCAGAGAAATTTCTGGAACCGATGGCACGGTTGAGCCGCAAATATACGGAAGAGCGTTTCGGGAAAACCATGTCGATGTTTATCCCGCTGTACATTACCAATTCGTGTACCAACTCGTGTGTATATTGTGGCTTCCACATCAGCAACCCGATGGCCCGTACCATTCTGACACCGGAAGAAATCGAAAATGAATACAAGGCCATCAAGAAGCTGGGCCCGTTCGAGAACCTGCTGATTGTCACCGGTGAGAATCCGGCAAAGGCGGGAGTTCCGTATATCGCTAAGGCACTCGACCTGGCAAAGCCGTATTTCTCCAACCTGAAGATTGAGGTAATGCCCCTGAAGGCGGAAGAATATGCCGAACTGGTACAGCACGGCCTGAACGGGGTCATCTGTTTCCAGGAGACATACAACAAGGCACGGTATAATGTGTATCATCCCCGGGGCATGAAGTCGAAGTTCGAATGGCGTGTCAACGGATTTGACCGTATGGGACAGGCGGGTGTTCACTCCATCGGTATGGGCGTACTGATCGGTCTGGAAGACTGGCGTACGGACGTTACGATGATGGCTTACCACTTGCGTTACCTGCAGAAGAAATACTGGAAGACAAAATACAGTGTGAACTTCCCGCGCATGCGCCCGGCAGAAAACGAAGGTTTCCAGCCGAATGTCATCATGAGCGACAAGGAACTGGCACAGGTGACTTTTGCCATGCGTATTTTCGACCATGATGTGGACATTTCTTACTCTACCCGCGAACCGGCACACATCCGTGACAACATGGCTACACTGGGCGTCACCACTATGAGTGCGGAGAGCAAGACAGAACCGGGAGGATACTATACCTATCCTCAGGCACTGGAACAGTTCCATATCAGCGATGACCGCACGGCCGTGGAAGTAGAAAAAGCCCTGAAGGCCTTGGGTCGCGAACCGGTATGGAAGGACTGGGACGCTTCGTTCGACTGTTGCCATACGGAGAAGGTCGGATGAGCGGAAACGGAGAGTAAGTACCGGAAAAGCGGAAAAGAGTTGAATCAATCAGAAAAACGATTTTAAACAGTTTTATGGAGAGATATAGCAGACAGATGATGCTGCCGGAGATCGGTGAAGCCGGTCAGGAAAAGCTGAGAAACGCAAAGGTATTGATCGTGGGTGTAGGCGGACTGGGTTCGCCCATTGCCCTGTATCTGGCCGGAGCGGGGGTAGGAACCCTTGGAGTGATTGATGAGGATGTGGTGAGTGAGAGCAATCTCCAACGGCAAGTACTTTACACGGAAGCAGAGGTAGGATTGCCCAAGGCGATTCAGGCCAAGCAGCGCCTTGAGGCGTTGAACCGGGATATCTGTGTGCAGGCGTATCCGGTACGGCTGACTTCCGAAAATGCGGCTGACATCCTTTCGGAATATGACATTGTGGTGGACGGATGTGACAACTTCCAGACGCGGTATCTGATCAATGATACTTGCCTGCGGCTGAATAAAGTATATGTTTACGGAGCCATCCGTGCTTTCGACGGACAGGTATCGGTTTTCAATTACAAGAAAGGAAAGAACTACCGCGACCTGTTTCCGGATGAAGCCGGGATGTACGATATGCCGGCTCCTCCGAAAGGAGTACTGGGAGTCACTCCGGGACTGGTAGGCTGTGCCGAAGCCAACGAAGTCATCAAGATAATCTGCGGCTACGGAGAGGTGCTGGACGGACGGTTGCTGCAGATTGACCTGGGCACCATGCAGAGTTTCATACTGGAGTTTTGACGGCGGGCACCTGCACCGGGAGTACAAGAACAAAGGAGGCCGCCTCAGGCAATGATGTCTGAGGTGGCCTTCGTCTTTTCATGCGGAATGAGCATCGCCGGACCGCAATATTACTTTTTGGAAGTATCTTTATTTCACATAGGGCTTCAACCGGCCGGCTATCCGCTTATAACCGTCACGATTCGGATGAAGACCGTCCGAGAACAGTCGCTCGTCTATCTTTCCATCCTTACCCACAAGCACATCCGATACATCCAGTACCCGCACGGAAGCATTCCCGGCAAAAGCCTTTTCCAGTTGGGCGTTCAAGACAGCCAACCGCTCTTCACGGTCGCGACGAGGGAGAATCTTCACCACATACAACTCTGCCTGCGGCTGCTTCCCGGCAATCAGTGCCACCGTTTCCTTGATGCCCCGGATGATTTCCTCATCAGAATTGATGTCCAGATTATTGGTACCCAGCATCATAAAAATTTTCTGTGCAGAAAAGCCATCCAGTTCACCGTGCAATATGCGCCACTGTACGTTCTCAATCCGGTCCCATCCGTATCCCAAGTTGACCACAGACTTTCCTTTAAACAGCTTCTGCCATACCTCATCGGCCACTCTGCGGGGCTCATAAGGCAGCCCTCCCCAGAAATGAGTAATGGAATTGCCCAGCATCACAATCTCCGGCTGCACAGCCGCATTGTATTCCAGGATTTCCTCATGCCGTTTTACCCACTGGTACGTAAAAGAATCACGATGCTGGCGGACGGGAGTAAAGGATAAAGTCTTCCGCTCTGGGAAAAGGATATCCGTAATTTTCCGGTAATACGCATGGGCATACTGCTGCATGCCCAGGTCGGTAGCATGCACACCGTCTACCTGACTGTCCATGGACAGACCCAGTTCGTCGAAGGTCAGATAGTACAGTCCACCGGCCTCATCCTTCATTGATTCATACACAGCACGCAATTCTTCGTTGGTTTTCCGGAAGTCTTCTCCTTTTTTATCCGAAGCATAAAAGCCCATATAACCGTCGTGCTCCACCAGTAAAATGGGGGCCTCACTCTTGCTGCGCAACAAGCGGATACCTTTCTCCAGGCGCGGACGGATGAGTGCTGCACGGTCGTTGGTCATATTGGGCATACAGTCGATCACATACATGGCCGCATCGATCTCAGACAAAAGCTTGAAAAAGTCCTCATCCAACTGCCCGTTACCCGAAAAACCCAGGTTGACCACCGGCATATCCAGTTGACGCTGCAGGATATTGGTCCATGCCATGCCGGGACGGGAAGCACACGCCCCCTGCGCAATGGAAGTACCGTATATCACCACAGGCTTCTCAGCCGACGGACGCACAAAATCAAAGCGACTGCCTTCCGGTACCCCGATCTGCAGCGACTTCACTCCATTGTATAAAGGCAGATACAGGGTAAATTCATTCCCCCTTATCGTGAGTATTGCGATAAGTCAGGTCGTGATACGTATAGCGGACAGTATCCCCAAACTGATAATTGCCGGCACACCAGTACTGCTGTCCGTTGCAATCCATCGTATAAAGGTCGACTCCACTGACGCCGGTAGCCGGCATGTGAGGCATCGAAAATCCGCCCGTCACCTGGTACTTTACCTGAATCTGCGGTGCATTGGTATAAAACTTCACATAGAGTCCTGCCGTCTGTAGCGACAGGTCCCATACCGGCTTGCGGACCAATTGCTGTGCCCGCTGCGGCAAGCGCCGGTAGACCTTACCGGTTTCAGCATTCCAGGCACGTCCCTGAACAGGCAACAAAGAATCGGCAACCGGATTGTACCAGGCCGTTTGTGCAGGCAGTACCAGCGACTGCCCGAAGAACCAGGCAGCTACGCCTGCAATTTTTAAGGTAGTATTCATAATCGTTATTTTATAGTGTTATTTCATCAGCTCAATCAAATGTGAGGCCACGCATGCATACCCGTTTTCCGTCAAGTGAATGTAGTCGCCTCCATAAAGTCCGTCCCGGATCACGCCTCGCTCATCCAGGAACCAGCCGGTTGGGTTCGTATAAGTCACCCGCTTGTCAAAAGCATGGCTTCCCAGCAATTCATGAATCCGGTCACACTGCCTGCGAATGACGCTCGCCGGCTCTTTTCCCGAAGGAAAAAAAGCTTTCGACTCGTTATATACAGCCGTACGGATATATGGATAATCACCGTCCGACTGGGCCGTCGCTCCATTGGAACCGAAGTTACGGACTTCATACCCGTCGCCTAAATAATACTGCAACTGAGCCGGATAAGAGTTTTTATCCCTGTTGGAAATCCCGGCCCCATACGCAATGCTGTTGCCCACGCAGGCCACTTTTACAATCCGTTTTCCCCATAAAGTGGCAGGCAAAAGCAATAAGATGCAGATGCATGCCAATAAAAAATTTTTCATAGTATAATAAACCCCATTAAATGATTACGCTTTCAGACTGCATCATTTTGCAAAATTCCCATCACACATCCGGTTAAAGATTTTTCGTGTTCATCACGATGGGGGACCGATGCCTTTTGTCTCAGACAAAAATACATAAAAAATAACGTGAATACGACATAAAATGAGAAAACAACACCAGTATACCGGTGAATATGCACGTACCACATTGTTGGGCTTTGCTCTGGTACCCCCCTGCCTCAATGTTCCCTGTCCCATACAACGGACACACAAGCACACAAAAAGCGCCGTCCGATTCATTAACCTGTTGTTACGAATCAGACAGCGCCTTATCAGTTATCAGGGAGACCATATGGCAGCGACAGTCAGACCTCCCTGCCAATATTCATCCCTTCCCATTCATCTTCTTATATCCGCCAAGGATTATCCCTGCAGCTGTTTGTGCATAGCTGCTGCCGCACGGCGTCCGTCACCCATGGCCAGGATTACCGTAGCTCCACCACGTACGATATCACCACCTGCATAAATCGTCGGGATAGACGACTGCATGTTTTCATTTACGGCGATGGTACCCTTACGTCCCAGTTCCAGACCCGGAATCGAATTAGGAACAATCGGATTAGGAGACACTCCGACACTCACAATCGCCATGTCGATATCGATGGTTTCAATGGCACCCGGAATAGCCACCGGACTGCGACGGCCTGAAGCATCCGGTTCACCCAGTTCCATCTTCTGCAATACCACCTGTTTCACACGGCCACGCTCATCGGCAATGTATTCAATCGGGTTATGCAGCGTCAGGAATTCCACGCCTTCTTCCTTGGCATGCTTCACTTCTTCCAGACGTGCCGGCATTTCCGCTTCCGAACGGCGATAGATAATCATTGCTCTCTCCGCACCCAGACGACGGGCTGTACGTACAGAGTCCATAGCCGTATTACCGCCACCGATTACAGCCACACACTTACCGAAGGTTACCGGAGTATCCGAATCTTCGCTGGCAGCATCCATCAGGTTGACACGAGTCAAGTATTCATTGGATGACATGATATTGATGGAGTTTTCACCCGGAATGTTCATGAAGTTAGGCAGACCGGCACCAGAAGCCACAAATACTCCCTTATAGCCTTCCGCTTCCAGTTCTTCTACACTGATGGTCTTACCCACGATACAGTCTTTTACAAACTGTACACCCATCTTCGAAAGGTTGTCGATTTCCACATCCACAATCTTGTTCGGAAGACGGAATTCAGGAATACCATATTTCAGTACACCTCCGATTTCATGCAAAGCCTCGAATACGGTCACGTCATATCCCAATTTGGCCATATCGCCGGCAAAAGACAATCCGGCAGGTCCAGAACCTACTACGGCCACCTTGATACCGTTCTTTTCAGCCACTTCCGGAATAGAAATCTGACCGCTTTCACGTTCATAGTCGGCCGCAAAGCGTTCCAGGTAACCGATGGCAACCGCCTCATGTCCCATCTTAAGATGGATACACTGCGATTCACACTGCTTTTCCTGAGGACATACACGACCGCACACAGCCGGCAATGCACTGGTCTGTTTCAAGACACGTGCCGCTTCCAGGAACTCACCCCGCTCAATGTTCTTGATAAAGGTCGGAATGTTGATACCCACCGGACATCCCTGCATACACGACGGATTCGCACAGTCGAGACAACGCTTGGCCTCAACCACCGCCTGTTCTGCATTCAGTCCCAGGTTCACCTCTTCTTTACGGCTGTGAGAACGGTATTCCGGTTCCAGCTCGTTCATATGTACACGCGGGATGGCAGTACGTTCCTTCGGCTTCATCGACTTGCGAAGTTCCTCACGCCACGGTGCCTTACGGTCATCGTCAGACAGTTTCATGGCTTCGCAAATCTCCTCGTTCTGTACTTCATCCAACTTATGCATTTCTTCACGTTCGATGTCCTTGAACGCGCCCATACGCTTCAGCATCTCATCAAAGTCCACCTGATGACCGTCGAACTCAGGGCCGTCTACACAAACGAACTTCGTCTTTCCACCCACAGTGATACGACAGGCACCGCACATACCGGTTCCGTCGACCATGATGGTATTCAAAGACACATCTGTCGGAATCTGATATTTCTGTGTCAGCAGACAGACAAACTTCATCATGATGGCAGGACCGATGGCAAAACACTTATCCACCTTCTCACGCTTGATGACTTCTTCCACTCCTTCAGTCACCAGACCCTTCTTGCCATACGAACCGTCATCAGTCATGATAATTACTTCATCCGAACTTTCCCGCATTTCCTTTTCCAGAATGATCAAGTCCTTGGTACGACCGGCCAGTACGGTAATCACCCGGTTACCTGCAGCCTTCAGAGCCTGCACGATAGGCAACATAGGTGCCACACCTACTCCACCTCCGGCACACACAACCGTTCCGAAATTTTCAATGTGAGTAGCTTTTCCCAGCGGACCCACTACGTCTGTAATGTAATCGCCCTCGTTCAATTCACACAGGCGGGTAGAAGAAAGACCGACTTCCTGCACCACCAGCGTAATCGTTCCCTTTACCGGATCGGCTGCAGCAATGGTAAGCGGCATACGCTCTCCCTTTTCTCCTACACGCACAATGACGAAATGTCCCGCTTTGCGCGATTTGGCGATCAAGGGTGCTTCAATGACCAACTTAAACACCTTTTCAGAGAAATGTTCTTTTGAAATAATTTTATTCATTTTCACGTACTATAAGTTAGTTATTTTATCGATTTTATTTCCTTTATCTTTCAATCCCGCAAAGTTATCACTAAAAAACAGAATTGCAAAGAAAATTAAAACTACCCGGTCAAAATTTATCCAAAAGCCAAGGATAGCCATCCGTAAACCAGCCTTATTGCTGAGTACACCGGCCACTACCCGCCCGGAATTACTTCTCTACCGCAATTTTCAGACGAGCCGTCTTCAGTCCCCCGGCCGAAGCCTGCAGTTCCAGCGTTCCCGCCTGTTCACCAGCCTGTACAATAACCGTCAGCATACCGTTGAAGGCATGCATCCGAGGCAGGTGGAACAAATCCAGACAAGTCGGATCACCGTTGGCAGAAGCACGGTAAGTACCCGCTCCGTTCACCTTAAATTTCACCAGAGTACCTTCGTTCGGACAGAGATTGCCATCCTTGTCCACAATGCGCAGCGTCACATACGCCAGATCCTTGCCGTCGGCCTGCAGCACCTTCTTCTTTGTTACGAGTTCGATGTGATGAGGTTTGCCCGCCGTGCGTACCACCTTTTCCGCAGCCGCCTTACCGTCCTTATCATAAGCAACGACCTTGACTTCTCCCGGTTCATAAACCGCATCGTGCCACATCAGCCGGTAACGGTTCTCCACCGTACCTCCCTGATGCTTGCTCTGCTTACCATAACTCTTTCCATTGATAAAGAGCTCTGCCGAAGGATAACTGGTGTAAACAAATACTGGCACCTTCTCTCCTTCTCTTCCCTCCCAGTTCCAGTGAGGCAATACATGCAAAGTCTCAGCCTCCTTGTTCCACACACTGCGGTACAAATAATAACGGTCTTTCGGAATAGAAGCCAAATCAATGATACCGAACATGGAACTGTGGTTCGGCCAGGCATTGGTATCATACGGACTCGGTTCACCCAGATAGTCGAATCCGGTCCAGACAAACTGTCCGATTGTCCATTCATGATCATCAGCACGGGCAAAATCAATATCCGGAATGTTCGACCAGGTACAATATTCCAAATCATAAGAAGAAGACTGATGGTCCTCATAAAGCGCACCCGCCTTACGGACTGCCGGGAATTTATAAACCCCACGCGAACTTACCGTAGAAGATGTCTCAGACCCCAGTATGATATTCTGCGGAAGACGTTCATACGCCTCATCGTACATATGAGCCCGATAATTGAAGCCCGGAATATCCAGCAAGGCCGCAAATCCGTTCCCCAATACACTCTGCACCTGGTCCATGCCACAGGTTACCGGACGTGTCGGGTCCTCACGATGGCAGATATCCTGCAAGAACTTAGCCACCTTATACCCTTCAGGGCTCCACTGTGACGGGACTTCATTACCGATACTCCACATCACCACACACGGATGGTTGCGGTACTGTCTGAGCATGTTTACCATATCCTTTTCCGCCCATTCCTGGAAGAAACGGTGATAGCCGTTGTCGCACTTCGCGATATCCCATTCATCAAAGGGCTCCAGCATCATCATGAATCCCATCTCATCACAAAGCTCTACGAGTTCCGGAGTAGGCATGTTATGAGCCGTACGGATGGCGTCACAACCCATGTCCTTCAACAATTCCAACTGATGGCGCAAAGCCGATACATTCACAGCCGCCCCCAGCGGGCCCAAGTCGTGGTGATTACATACCCCCTGGAACTTACGCCGTTTTCCGTTCAGGAAGAAACCTTTGTCGGCAATATATTCAATGGTCCGGATACCGAAGCGGGTAATATACGTATCCTGCAGTTCCCCTCCGGCATAAACCTTCGTCACCGCCTTATACAGCACCGGTGACTCCGGCGACCAAAGTTCCGGGTTCGGAACCGTCAGATTCTGCATGAACGGCTGCCCGTGATAAATGAAACCCTTATTAGTCTTCGAAGCAACCGTCTTTCCCTCAGGCGATACAATATCCGTCACCACAGTCAGCTCCGTAGTATCCGCATTCACCACCGTCGTCTTCAGGCAGACAGAAGCAAAATCCTCCTTTACATGAGGCGTCGTCAACTGCGTTCCCCACACCGGCACATGAATCCGGTTGGTAGTCACCACATGCACATTCCGGTACAACCCTGCCCCCGGATACCAGCGGGAAGACTGCGGACGGTTTTCCAGACGCACCGCCAGCACATTATTCTTTCCGTCTTCCGTCAGCAGACCAGTCACCTCACAATAAAACGAATTGTATCCACATGGCCAGAAACAGGCCTCCTTACCGTTTACATACACACGGGCCTCGCTCATCGCTCCGTCGAAGACCAGTGTCGTACACTTCTCCGGATCCGCATCAAAAGACGTACGATACCAACCGATTCCCACATAAGGCAATCCTCCGGTACGCCCCGTCTTCAGACTGGCCTCCTTTTCCATATTCTGGGTTACCGCAACATTCTGCAAGTCATTGTTCCGGTCGAAAGGCCCGTAAATAGCCCAGTCATGCGGAACCGTCACCCGTTCCCAACCAGCGTCGTTATAACCGGGCTGCGCAGCCCCCTCCATTTCTCCCTTCGTAAATTTCCAGCCCTTTTCAAGCGAAAGTTCATTGCGCTGTGCAAAAAGACTCAAGGCCATACACAGTCCCAATGCCGAGAAATAAAATTTTTTCATCGTATTATTATTTAATAGTTATACTTATATAAATCAGCGGTCATACATATATAACCCCACCAAATTCCTGATTGTTCATTTCAACTCCCGATTTTACCTTACTGTATCTCCCGTTACTCCCGGCACACCCGTTCAGTCCAAGATTCACAGACCGATAAAATCCCTCCCCGGTCCCCCTCAAGGTTCTCCGGCCCCTTCCATCGGCAAATTGGGGATAAAAATAATCTTTTTAGCTGAAAAATTCTACATTTTCCACTTTAAATCCATCTTCTTCGCCCTTCCCAAGCAGATGCAGCCAGAAAAACTTTTCATGCAGATTCCCATTTTTCCACATGTAATACGAGGAAAAACAACATATAGTTATTTACACAACTTTTTCATCCGAAACGTTTTTGCCCTCCCAATAAATCCGTGCAAACCAGAATATTACACTATAATTCAAAAAAAAAGTTCTCCAAAATCAGACATTTTAAGCGACAAAAAAACAATTCGATTAAAAATAAATTCTATCTTTGTGGATGGACTAAAGATTCTATCACCATGACAGAGCAATTAAGAGAGATAAAAAAATTGATCGGTAACGGAGATACCGAAACTGCCATCGACCAATTGAACCAACTAATAACTCAACACCCTGAAACAGCCGCCGATGCCTACTATCTGAGAGGGAATGCCTATCGCAAGCTGGGAGACTGGCAAGGAGCGTTGAACAGCTATCAGGAGGCGATTTCCCTCGACCCGGAGAGTCCGGCAGCCGAAGCCCGGAACATGGTGATGGACATCCTCAATTTCTATAATAAAGATATGTTTAATCAATAAGGTAATTGACTTATGGCTAAAATGAAAGGTGTGGTTGTAGTGAACACGGAACGCTGTAAGGGATGCAACCTATGCGTGGTAGCATGTCCCCTGCACGTGTTGTCGCTCGGCGCCAAAGTGAATCAGAAAGGATATAATTACGTGCAGCAGGTAGTAGAAGACACCTGCAACGGTTGCTCATCGTGTGCCATTGTGTGCCCGGACGGCTGTCTGACCGTATACAGAGCAAAAAGTGAAGAATAATAAAAACGAATGCTAGTCAGCATATTTTAAAGAGAAAAGATTATGGCAGAAGAAGTCGTTCTTATGAAAGGTAACGAAGCAATCGCCCATGCCGCCATACGTTTAGGCGTGGATGGTTATTTCGGTTATCCCATCACTCCACAATCGGAGGTTTTGGAAACACTGGCTGAAGAAAAACCGTGGGAAACAACGGGTATGGTAGTGCTTCAGGCAGAAAGTGAAGTTGCAGCAATCAACATGGTATATGGCGGTGCCGGAAGCGGTAAGATGGTAATGACCTCCTCTTCCAGCCCGGGCGTAAGTCTGAAACAGGAAGGTATCTCCTACATCGCAGGAGCCGAACTTCCCTGTCTGATTGTCAATGTCATGCGTGGCGGCCCCGGACTCGGAACCATCCAGCCCAGCCAGGCAGATTATTTCCAGACTACCAAGGGAGGCGGTCACGGTGACTACCGTCTGATTGCACTGGCCCCTGCTTCTGTACAGGAAATGGCAGACTTTGTAGGACTGGCGTTCGATCTGGCCTTCAAATACCGCAATCCGGCCATGATTCTGGCCGACGGCGTAATCGGACAGATGATGGAGAAAGTGGTACTTCCTGCTCCACGTCCCCGTCGTACTGAAGAAGAAATCCTGAAACAGTGTCCGTGGGCAAGCACCGGCTGCAAAGGACGCAAGCCCAATATCATCACTTCCCTGGAGCTCGATCCGGCCATCATGGAGCAGCGCAACCTGCACCTGCAGCAGAAATATGCCGAAATCGAAGCCAATGAAGTACGCTACGAAGAAATCGACTGCGAAGATGCCGAATACCTGATCGTAGCCTTCGGCTCAAGTGCCCGTATCGCACAGAAAGCCATGGAACACGCACGCGAAGAAGGTATCAAGGTCGGTCTGTTCCGCCCCATCACCTTATGGCCGTTCCCGAGCAAAGCCCTGGGTGAAAGAGCCAAACAGGTAAAAGGCATTCTGGTAGTAGAACTCAACAGCGGACAGATGATCGAAGACGTACAGCTCGCCGTAAAATGCAGCGTACCGACAGAACATTTCGGACGTCTGGGAGGTATTGTTCCAGATCCTGACGAGGTGATTGAAGCCCTGAAAGAGAAACTAATGAAATAACCGCAAGCATATGGACAGCATCGATCGAATCCGAACCGTATTGAATGTGATATTTCTGATAGGGGCAGCCGCTTCATTCATCCTGTATTTTACAGTTGGCGACGACAAGACCGTATTTTTCTATGTCTGTGGCGGTTCGCTTTTCGTAAAAATGATGGAATACGTATTCCGCTTCCTGTTACGATAACCAATTAAGAAGATTTTACTATGACAAAAGAAGATATAATGAAACCCGAGAATCTGGTGTACCAGAAACCTCGACTGTTGAACGATAACCCCATGCACTACTGTCCGGGATGCAGCCATGGCGTAGTGCATAAACTGGTGGCAGAAGTCATCGAAGAAATGGGCATGGCCGAGAAAGCCATCGGTATCAGCCCGGTAGGATGTGCCGTATTCATGTACAACTATCTTGACATCGACTGTCAGGAAGCCGCTCACGGACGTGCTCCTGCCGTAGCCAGTGCCATCAAGCGTCTGTGGCCCGACCGCCTTGTATTCACCTATCAGGGCGACGGTGACCTTGCCTGCATCGGTACTGCCGAAACCATCCACGCACTGAACCGCGGCGAGAACATCACCATCATCTTCATCAACAATGCCATTTACGGTATGACAGGCGGACAGATGGCTCCGACCACCCTTCTGGGAATGAAAACCGCTACCTGCCCGTACGGACGTATCCCTGAAATCCACGGATATCCGCTCAAGATGACCGAGATAGCCGCCACCCTCGAAGGTACCTGCTACGTGACCCGTCAGTCGGTACATACGGTAGCCGCCATCCGCAAGGCCAAGAAAGCCATCCGCAAAGCATTCGAGAACTCCATGCAGGGAAAAGGCTCCAACCTGGTAGAAATTGTATCCACCTGTAATTCGGGATGGAAAATGACTCCGGAAGCAGCCAACAAATGGATGGAAGAACACATGTTCCCATTCTATCCGCTGGGCGACCTGAAGGATAAATAACCCTCTCTTATCGTAGAACCACAAAAAGAAAACAAGTCATGAAAGAAGAAATTATTATAGCCGGATTCGGTGGACAAGGGGTACTCTCCATGGGTAAGATTCTTGCATATTCCGGACTGATGGAAGACAAGGAAGTTACCTGGATGCCCGCATACGGACCCGAACAGCGCGGAGGTACGGCCAACGTCACCGTAATTGTCAGCGACGAACGCATTTCGTCACCTATTCTGAGCAAATACGACACAGCAATCATCCTCAACCAGCCTTCACTGGCCAAATTCGAGAACAAGGTAAAACCGGGAGGGGTACTGATTTATGACGGCTACGGCATCATCAATCCTCCTACCCGCAAGGACATCCACGTATACCGCATCGATGCCATGGACGAAGCCAACGAGCGCAAGATGGCCAAGACATTCAACATGATTGTATTGGGCGGACTGCTCAAGATACGTCCTATCGTCTCTATCGAAAGCGTCATCAAGGCATTGCGCAAGACATTGCCGGAACGCCATCACCACCTGATTCCAATGAATGAGGAAGCCATCCACATCGGTATGGACATTATCCGTGAAGTCAAGGAATAAGCCGCAAAGGCCGACCTGAGGATATATCAAAGACATCTCCGGAAACGAAACGGTTCACTTACCGCTTTGTTTCCGGAGATGTCTTTTTCGCAATATTCACATTCATCTTCGAAAAGTATCAGGCCATACTGTCCAGACGGTCGATTTCCTTCCGGATAGCCTCCACGTCCTCCTCTTCCGAATCTTCACCCTCCAGGGCCCCGTCTTCCATCACGTCATACAGCAAGGACAGTTCCGGCACAGGAATACCCGTCATGCGGTCCATCCGTACCCCTATCTGCCTCCTGACTTCCGCCAGCACTTCCCCATCCAGCATCTCTCCCAGCAGCAGGTCCACCACCGACAACAGGAAATTTTTCACTCCCTCTTCATTCTCCCCGCCATTCCAGCGCCTTCTCATTTCCTGCAGCAACCGGCGCTGCATAGGCTTGTCCAACGCCGCTTCCACCTCCTCCTGCAGCCACTCAATCCTGTAATAAAGCAATCCGCAGAAAAACGAAGCACACTCCAGCACATTCTCCAGACGAGAAGTATAATGATTCACCAAAAACAAGTTGGTCGACAATTTTTTCTTTAACATGGTTTCATTCAACATAGACATAAGCTCCCTTTGTCTTGACAGTAAGAGACTTATAATTTATACAAATTTCAGGGAGGCCACCACACATATCGGTCACCCCTCCATCAGGACAAAGATAGCCTAAACTTCTCAATAAAAGAGCCCACATCAGCAAAATCTTCGCAACAGCCCGTATGAAGCCCCAGGCGCTTCCGCTATCTTCCCCAACGACAGTCAATCCTTCTGTACGCTAAACCGGTGCATACCCTCCGAAAAATCATACGATACCTGCAAGTGACTGCTCATGCAGACAGACTTCACCAAAGCCAGTCCCAGTCCGTTGGAGCCCTCCTTCTTTTCTCCCTGCTGATAGAAACGTTCGAACACCCGCTCACGGTCCAAAGGAGCCGTACCCGAATTCGCCACCAGAAAACAGTCCCCCGTAAGCACGACAGACACCTTTCCACCTTCCACAGTATGTACAAAAGCATTTTTCAACAGATTAGTAAAAAGCACCGAAGCCAGGGCCTCATTCATGACAGCCTTGAACACCCCCTGCTCGTCCACACTCACCTCCACCTTCCGGTACGCATACACCTCCTTATAGTCATCCAGGTATTTTGCCAGAAAATCATTGAAGCAGACCTCCTGCGTATCCAGGAACTGTCCGTTATCAATCTTGCACAACAGCAACAGCGAACGGTTCAGCCGCGTCAGGTTTTCCAGAGTCTGATGCGTCTTGAACAACTCACCCAGCTGTTTCTCGCTCAAGGAATCGTCCTCCATCAACATCTCCAACCGGTTCCGGCAGATTGCCAAAGGAGTCTGCATCTCGTGCGAAGCATTACCGATAAACAGTTTCTGCTGCTCGTAAAGCTGCTCACTGCGCCGCACCGAAAGCAACGCCGCCTCGTTCAACTGACGGAACTCTGTCACCCGCGTATCATTCACCAGCTCCTCGTTCTGCCTTCCCAGACGATAATGCTCCAGCCATTTCAGCAACACATAAAGCGGCTTCATGTTCGTCCGGTAAATCCACACATTCACCCCCAGGATCACCAGCAGCAAGGTGACATACAGGAAAACCATCCAGCCCAGAATAGCCCGCTGCAAATCCATCTTCTCAATGGTCGGCATATAGACCACCAGTTTCATGAACTTCCCTTCCGCCGTACTGAAAATAGACTCCAGCACCCGCGCCGGCTCCGTCTCATTCCGCTTTTTGATATACACCATCTCATCGTAATACGACACATGAGGATTGGTCCGCGCATATTCCTCCGAAACCTCACACAAGTAATACTGATTATTGGTTCCGCTGTTGGCCGAAGGCATCTCCTCCCCCGCCAGCGCACGGATCATCAGCTGCTCCGCATAGTCCTCCAGCGAATCATCCACCTCATCGTTCACCTCCTCCATGACAGCCATGTAAAACAAGGCCGCCCATGCCGTCAGCACCAGTACCAGCACCACCGACATTCTCCCCATTACCAGATGAAACAGTTTCATTCGATTACCAGTTTATAGCCAAAACCATACACAGCCTTCAGCTCAGGCGTAGCCCCCGCTTCCTTCAGGCGCTTTCTGAGATTCTTGATCTGTGCGTAAATAAAGTCAAAATTATCCACCTGGTCAATGTGATCTCCCCATACCGCCTCGGCCAGGGTATTCTTGTTGACCATTCTTCCCGGGCGCGACATGAAATAAAACAGGATATCATATTCCTTGCGGTTCAGTTCCAGTTCCTTTCCCTCCACCAGCACCCGGAAAGTATCCGGATACACTTCAATGTTTCCAAACGCCACTTTCTGCTCCCCGTCACGCTGGTTCCGTCTGAGCAGACTTCTGATACGTGCGTGCAGTTCGGCCAGATGATAAGGCTTAGGCAAGTAATCATCCGCCCCCAGTTCCAGTCCGTTCACCTTATCCTCCAGCGAGTCCTTCGCCGAAAGAATGATGACATTCGTTCGCTTTCCAAGTGCCCTCAGTTCCTCCAGCAAATCCAGCCCCGAACCATCGGGCAACATAATATCCAGCAAGATACAGTCATAGTCATAATCCTCAATCTTCTGCAGGGCCGTCCGGTAATCCGGTGCCTGCGATACCACGTACCGCTCCTTCTCCAGCGAACGCACGGTAATCTCCCGCAAATCGTTGTCGTCCTCTACGATTAATATTTTCATACAGCTAATCGGTTGGTTTTCCACAAAAATAACACATTTCTTCTCCATCAGGAAATCCGGGAAGCGGTTTTTCGTACCCCATCCGAAAAGAAAAAGCCCACAGAACACCCCGTAAGAACCCTCCCCGGGAAAAGCCGTTAAAAATAAAATCTTATTGTGAATTTGCCTTAAATCAAAGACCCTTGAAAACGACAAATGGTAAGACTCTTGAAACAACAGGACAAAGTAACTACCTTACCACATCATACTACGACTATACAGCACAAGAAAAGAGGATTCTTTACCGTGTTGTAGAGCAAGCATGGGAATACGTCACAGAACAAAAAATAAACCTAAAGAAACACCCTATTGCTGATATTATATATCAAGATAAGACGTTTACTATGCACATAACAGACTTCATGAACAGAGAACAAAAGAAGAATATAGGTGGTAATACAGACAAAGAAGTATATGATGCTTTCTTAGCTTTAAAGGCAAAAGATATAAGTGGCTACAATAGTGTTAATGGCACATGGTTGGTTGCATCCATTGTAAATAGTGCTTATAAACTAAAAGATGGAATGATTACATTCTCTGTTGCAGGTCCAGTATGGCAATCAGCTTTAGATTTTTCTTCCGGCTGGTCTCCATTAGACCTAACCGTAGCTATGGAACTTAAATCTGCTTATTCAATGCGTTTCTTTGAAATAGCAAGAAAATTTCACGATACAAAGTTTTGGAGTGTTTCAATAAAAGAGTTTAGGGAGTTCTTTGGGTGCGAAGAAAAATATTTAGCACATAATGACCTGAAACGATATATCATAGACAATGCAAAAGAGGAACTGGATAGGGTTGCTCCTTGGTCGTTCTCTTATGAACAGCACAAAGTGGGAAGAAAAGTTGAGGGTTTTACCTTTTACTGCTATGAGATACAAAAAACAAAAGGGAAGAAGAAACACGCAAAGAATTGCTATCAAAGTATCCACAAGCAGCAGTCCGACCAGAGGTAAAGGATTGGCTCAAAAACAAGATGGGATTCAATACAGGACAAATCAGAAGAAATGTGCAGCTCTTTGATGAGCTGCAACGTATCTTCCAAAACGACACAATCCAGGAACTGGAAGAAACGTTCCAATACACAGCGAAACAAGGATTCAGACCACAGGAAAATATAGGGTGGTTTATTCAGAACCTCAAAAAGAAGATAGAAAACGCACAACTTTGATTATGTTACACAATCAAAACAAATACATTATGGCTGAGAAATTAGAATTTTCAGAAAAACTTGTTTATGACTACTTCAAACAGCATAAACTTCATAAATCAGGTACAGATGCCGTTATACAGATGGTGCAGTTTGCACGAAGCGAAGAAACAGAGCCTTCAGAGGCTCTGAAAGAAACGATTAACCGTTATCTGAATGACAGGTGTTCCAATATGGCTGCAAATGACAAAGAACGGATAAAAAGCAGACATCATGATATTGCAGCCGGAATAATCTTCTTCTGCTGTAATTTCTGCCATAGAGACGAGATTGAAAAGATGGAGAGTATAGCTCCGATACTTGCCAGAAACTTTAATAGTAACTAATTACAAAAACAATATTTGAAATGAAAAAGATTTTATTTGGATTTGCATTTTTAGCTGGTTTGGCTTCTTGTTCAAAAGATGAACCTACAAATGGTGGCGAGAACACAGAAAATGGTAAATATAAGCTTTATTTACATTATAAGGCTGATTATAGTAGTAGTGAAGATGTAATGCCTTTAGGACTTCAGTTTACAGTAAATGCTCCTAATAAAGACGAGAAGTTATCTACGAAATCGGTAGTGTAAAATAAACTGTGTCACGCATTATTTTTCTCTATAAAACTCATCGGTCGGGGAACGGCCAGCGCCAAGGGGCGGGACCACCCGTCCCGACGAGCGTAAAATTACAATAATTTAAATCGTTCTCCAAACTTTATGGCCAGTTGCTGTGAGATTGTAGCCCAATTGGCAAGTGGCATAGTCCACTTCTTCCGTATATTGCGGTATGCAAGATAAACCAGTTTCTCAAGGGCTGTATCTGACGGGAACACGCCTTTGTTTTTTGTCACCTTACGGATCTGACGGTGATACCCTTCAACAGTGTTTGTTGTATATATGAGCTTACGGATAGCCGGAGTATACTGGAAATATTCGGACAGCTTATCCCAATTCTCTTGCCAGGACCTGATAACGATAGGATACTGTTCGCCCCATTTCTCTTCCAGCTTAAGAAGTTCATTTTCTGCCGATTCTTTATTTACAGCCTGATAAACGCATTTCAAATCCTTCAGGAAATCCTTTTGATTCTTAGAGCCTACATATTTGATGGAATTACGAATCTGATGTACGACACAAAGCTGTACGGCTGTATTGGGATAAACACTTTGGATTGCTTCAGGAAAACCTTTCAAGCCGTCTATACAGGCTATAAGAATATCTTCGACTCCACGGTTCTGGAGGTCTGTCAGAACACTGAGCCAGAAGTTTGCTCCCTCATTTCTTGATATATACATTCCGAGCAGCTCCTTATGTCCTTCCCGGTCAATACCCAGCACATTATAGATTGCACGTGTAACAGCACAACCACGTTCATCCGTTACCTTATAATGGATAGCATCCATCCAGACTATAGGATAGACAGAATCAAGCATACGTGATTTCCATGCCTTTATTTCCGGAAGTACACGGTCTGTAATGGCGCTGATTGTATCTGCCGATACACGATTACCAAGATTCTCTTCCATCCAATCACTAATCTCACGTGTGCTGTTACCAAGAGCATACAGGCCGATTATACGGTCAGCAACACCTTCTGCCAGAATGGTCTCACGCTTCTTAATGAATTGTGGATCAAAGCTTGAATTACGGTCACGGGGAGTAGATACGGTTACCTCGCCCAATGAAGTCTGGACCTGCTTCTGCATTTTTCCGTTACGCCGGTTACCCATCTGACGTTCTTCTTCTGTAAGATGCGCATCCATCTCACCCTCCAGAGCTGCATTCAGGATACTTTCCAATAAAGGGGCAAAAGCACCGTCTTTACCTAACAAGGGCTTACCAGCTTTTAGCTGTTCAATTGCCTTGTTCTTGATACTCTCAAAATCAAATTCTTCTTTCATACAAAAAAACTGTGTTAGCAAAGTTAATACTTTATTCTTTGCTGACACAGTTTAATTTACATCCTCACGAAATCTCCTATCCTATTAGATTCTTATTTAAAATATTGCTTTTCTCACTAGAAATAATATCTTTGCAAGATGTTTAACTCTTAATTTTCTATTGTATGAAAACCTTAAAATTTTTTCTTCCTCTTTTCTTATTAATGTTTGTTGTCAGTTGCAGTAACAATTCTGAAGAAGTAATAAACAGTTCTAAAAACGAATCAACGGAGTTTAATGAAATTACTCAAATTAAAAGCGCTTTTGAGAGTAAAGATTTTCAATCTATAAAAGAAGCTTCCGTTTATGCAAATAGTTTAATACAAGATATTAAACCTATCTCTAGAGCTATCAATGAAGATGATTATATTGAAAACATATCCCCGGAAGTATTGGAAGTTATAGAAAGCATGAAAAACATAAAAGCTGATACAGAAGCTTCCCCAGAAGCACTAAGAATTCAGCTCAAAGAAGTTATAAAAAACAGCTCACTGTCTCCTGCATCAACGGAATACAGTATCCTAATATATTCCGTTGATATAGCTATTGAAGCTATTTATTATGCTATGGAGTTAGAAGCGCCAGAAGCAAAAACGAGAGGATTTTGGAACTCGGCATGGAAAGTTGTAAAATGCATTGCAGGAACTGCTGGATCTGCTGGATTAGGTGCAGTTGGTGGCGCAGGAGTTGGAACCGTCACACTACCTGTTATCGGTACTGTATCAGGCACCGCTTTAGGTGGGTGGAGTGGTGCTTTAGTAGGAGTTGCAACTTTTTGCTAAAAGTATGAAAAAAAGCACTCTGATAACGATATTTTGTATATCAACATTTATTATCATCCCACTATTTGTTGATTTATTCATACAAGGATACTACACAAAATGTTTTGTCATAGCTTTCCTATTTTTGCTATCAATCATTGGGCTACACAAAAGAAACAAATTAGATTCTACTAATTAAATCCCATTTTGCGTATTAATACCAACAGAAAACTAAGTAATGATTACTTAGCTTTCTGTTCATCTACTTGCCTCTTATAATACTCATAGAATTCCGGAACGAAAAAAACTCCTAAATTTGTTATATCAATGAGGCGGAATGGAAGTTCCCGGCGGCACCGATTGCCCCATGCAACTCCCCTCCCGCACGAAAACCTATTAAAAACAAAACAAAATTTTAAATTCTAAACATGAAAATCAATCACCGCACCAAGTTGCTCTCTGCCGGTATCATCTGCGCACTGATGTCCGGAAACGTGATGGCTCAGGAAGCCGATTTTGACTTGTCGTCACAGCGTTCGGAAAAGCAGGACGTGAAGCCTGTCCCTGGAAAGAAAATAGACCACCAGGGCATCGTCATTAACCCTACCCCGCACCAGATATCGGTCGACCGTAGCCAGACCTGCAGTCTGCTGGAAGGCATCGTTCTGAAAGACAAGCAAAAGGCATTTGCCAACGACCTTAGTTTTCTGAAACAGCAGAAGAAAGGAGTCAGCCTGACCATCGATTTTGGAGCCAAGGTAGCCGCCCGCCAGAATGTCAAAGCCGTATCCGGAGCCTATGCACTGAGCATCGGAAAGAAGGGCATCACCATCACAGGATACGACGAAAGAGGTGCCTTCTACGGCATACAGACCCTGCGTCAGCTGATGGAAAGCGAAGTGGCTGCCAAAGGAACACTGCCTTTCGTAGAAATCAATGATTATCCCGACCTGCCCGACCGTGGCGTGGTAGAAGGATTCTACGGCAATCCCTGGTCGCACGAGGTACGCCTGTCACTGCTCGACTTCTACGGAAAATTCAAAATGAATACATATCTGTACGGCCCGAAGGACGATCCTTATCACAGTTCGCCCAACTGGCGCCAGCCTTATCCGGAAAAAGAGGCCAAGCAGATCAGTGAACTGATTGAAGCGAGCCGGAAGAACCGGGTTGACTTCGTCTGGGCCATCCATCCGGGAAAAGACATCAAATGGAACGAGGAAGATTATCGTAATCTGGTAAATAAATTCAACTGGATGTATGATCTGGGAGTGCGTCATTTCGCCATCTTCTTCGATGATATTTCGGGAGAAGGAACCAATCCTTACAAGCAGGTGGAACTGCTGAACCGCCTGACGGATGAGTTTGTGAAAGAAAAGGGCGATGTGGCACCGCTCATCGTCTGCCCGACCGACTACTCCCAACTCTGGGCAAACCCGACAGAAAACGGTAGTCTGGCTATCTACGGCAAGGCACTGAACCCGGACATCAAAGTATTCTGGACAGGAGCTGTGGTATGCAGTGACCTGACTCCCGAAACGCTTGAGTTCATCAATTCACGCATCAAGCGTCCGGCTTATTACTGGTGGAATTATCCGGTAACCGACTATGTCCGCCACATCCTGATGCAGGGCCCGGTATACGGACTCGATACTTCACTGACTTCCAACGAGGTATGCGGTGTAGTGAGCAACCCGATGGAGCACGGAGAGGCTTCTAAACTGGCATTGTACGGAGTAGCCGACTATGCCTGGAACCTTGCCGACTACAATGCCATGGACAGTTGGGAAAGAGGGCTTACCGAACTGATGCCGCAGGCCAGAGAGGCTTACCGTACGTTTGCCATCCATTCTTGTGATACAGAGAACGGATACCGGAGAGACGAATCGTGGGAAACCCATACGTTCCGTATGGCCAACTGGAACGACGATGCCGCCAATGCACTTGAAGCGGAATTCAAGAAAATCGAACAGGTTCCGGCACAGCTGGAAGCCGGATGTACCAACCAGCAGCTGCTGAACGAACTGCTCCCCTGGCTTGAGGAGTTCGGCAAACTGGGAAGCCGTGGCGTACGTACCCTGGAACTGGCACGTATCCACCGTCAGGGACAGGATGATGCTTTGTTCTGGAAAAAATATGTACAGAATCTCATGACACCCGAAGAACGGGCCAGCTATGCGGCACACAAATCGGGAACCATGAAACTGCAGCCTTTCTATGAAAATGCCATGGACGATATGGCTCACGAATACCTGAAGCAGCTTTCGGGCAGCGTACCGACGGATTATAAGGGAATCGGTTCATTCAGCAGTGCGGCCACCATACAGACCAAACTGATGCTCGACAATGATTCCACTACATTCTATACATCGGGCATCGGACAGCAGGACGGTGACTGGATCGGTCTGGATCTGTGCAGCGTGCGTCCGGTTTCGGAAGTATCCATCCTTCAGGGACGTAACTCCAAAGACGATGTCGATTATTTCGACCATGCGATACTGGAGTGTTCGGAAGACGGCAAGACCTGGAAACCGCTTATTGCAGAAATGAAGAATCAGTACATCATCCACTGGCAGGGAGAGCCTCAGCAGGCACGTTACGTCCGCTTGAAGAGACTGGATTCTTCACGCCGCAACTATGCATCTGTACGTTCTTTCGAAGTGAATCCGTTGCGTCTGGAAGACCTGTCATTCCAGGTACAGACAGCCGACAGCCAACAGGCAGTATTTGCCTTCGACAACAATCCGACAACCAGCTACAAATGCGGTGAGTCGATTGCCTGGGAGGTATCCAAAGACATCCAGGCTTATACCTTGTTGATGAACACGCTTCCGGCACCGGTAAAATGCAGTCAGCTGGATGCCAAAGGTAAAGTGGTTTCTGAAATCATGATTGATGCTCCTTACGCGAAGGTGGAAGTCAAGAATGACAAGGTAGTACGTATGGTGGTAGAAGGAGCTGCAGAGTTCTTCGAAATCATTCCTCACAAAAAATAATCTGGTAAGACTGGTTCCCTCCGGCAGGTGACCTGCCGGGGAACGACGATACTGAAAACGATTATGCTGAAAACGACTATACTGACCGACAAACCGTTATTGACGGTTTATTGATGGATAATGATATGGACAATTCATTTACGGGCTATGGTATCGGTCGATTAGGTTATAAATTGAAAAAGAGGCTGTCTCAAAATGAAGTGACCCCAAAAAGTTGTACAAGTTAAACATTATCCCGTAATAGAAAGAGTTCGGTATTGTACCGGACTCTTTCCATTTAACCGGGCTTTGATTTTTTTATTGTTATAATATTCAATATATTTATCTAAAGCCTTTTAAAGGCTTCAGGAGATTCAAAATTCTCGGTATATAGTAATTCAGACTTGATAATCCCAAAGAAGACAGTGTCGTTTTTATAAATCTATACTGTTATTTTATATAGTTGTACTATTCATTGCCAGACTCTCGTTGTGGTAAGATATTTGGGTTTATCTTTTTTATCATACCAGGATTCATTTTGTTGCCCTTAGTAGCCAGTTTAGTGTAACCTAATAAAATTAATGTTTTTGTCTTAGCAAGGTCAGCATCAGACATGGCTCCTTTAGCGTACATTACTCGTAATGATGATAGTGTTTCGCCAAAATAAAAAGAATGTTTATCTGATTTATCCAAATATCTTCTTACCACAATATCCCAACGATCTGGTTGTTTGTAAATTACTAAATTTATTAAAACATGTTTAATGACAGGGTTGGTTTCCTGTTCAATTTTCTCATACAAAAGATCCGTCAGTTTAGAAGAGTATATATTATCTTTATACCATGTGACAATATTGTGAGGTATATTAGACATTATATCAATTAGTAACTGTTTTTTGTCATCAGACTTGGTGTCATAAGAATCAGCTAACTGAAGTCTAAAATCATCATAACCAGCTTTACCTTCCATAGCTAAAGCTGGTGCCATTAAGTAAATAACCCTAATAGTATTAAGCCAAGCATCTGTAATTGAATCAAGTAACTTGATTTTATTTTCAGGAAGTATATAGTCACTATTTCTAAGTACTTTTGACGCTATTCCTATCATTTCCTGTAGATAGTTTACCGAATAATTTTCCCAAACTTTTCTTACATCTTGGTGGAAGGGGATAGATGGATTATAATTTGAATCATCCAAAGCATCTTTTATATTTGTTGGTAATTTTGATTGCTTAAGCTGATTATCCAACTTGTCAATAGCTTTAGCTGCTTGCTCATCTGTGATATCAAGACGCAAATATTGTAGTGGATTCATCTTATCAGGAAGTCCAACTTTATCATGAACCTTATTTGTAATTTTATTGATGTCTTGGATTACGATTTCTGCAGCATCATTTCTTGTACGATCACTACCTGTGTAAAATTCCAAAACTTCTGGATAGTGGGCGTAATTTTCTTCCTCCAATATAAAATTTGTAAACTCAGGCGATTTGGTCATTCGCATAGCTGCAAAATAATATACCCAAAAGGCAAATCTAAATCCATAGAGATCTGAGTCATATTGACAAATTATCTGATTCCTTAGCAATATTGAAAAAAGGTAGTTTATATCAAGTGTTATTTTTTGTTGCTTGCAAAAATCTGAAATTGTATCATAGAATTGTTTACCGCTAAAATAGTATTGTTCATTACGAATCATCTGTTCACAATAATACCCAATTGCAAATTCACAATCTTTCATATCGGGCAGAGATTTATAACTGGGAACTTCTTCATTCTCAAATATTATTCTTAGAAGTCGTTCTATCATCTCAGTTCGGTTTACAGGATTTTCATCGAATGAGTTACTAAAAACTTCTAACAATGATATACAGTTTAGTGGTGTCCTATGCATATTGAAGTTTTGTATGTCATCATTTAATCTTTTTAGAACTACTTCATCTTCACCAATATTGCGCTTTCTATTATAAACAGAAACCATATTACGCAACTGGCATAACTGCATTGGAGCCATAAAAATTGGTGCTATTGAAAACTCATGAAGAGAAATATTTTCATTCTCTATAAATGATTTCTCCAACATTGGACACAAAAGCAAGAGAGGAACATCTTCATACTCTTTCTTTATGTAAGTTAATATTTGTTTTGCATCTTTATTGTTCAAATCCCAGTTATCAAAGATAATCCATCCAACATTTTCCTTCTTTGAACCAAAAGTTTCTAACTGTCGTGTTATTACTTTTTCTATTTTATTTGCTTTGATAATTCTACTATCAAGAAATAAACCAAAAATTCTTTTTTCTTTCCATAGTCTTAACAAGAAATGCCAACCAAATGATGTTAATCCATATTGAGCTGGTGTAATAATCTTAAGACTTTTACCAGCATTTATAATATCATCTTCCGAATACAGGTCTTTTTTGTTAAATGTGAAAGCCCTATCAAATCTGTTCATGCTAAAATAGCGGTCAATCCATATTAAAGAATCATCACCATAAACAGCCATTGTGTCACGGAATCGTTCTTCTAACATTAACAGAATAGGGTCTTTCTCTTTTTTTTATCATTTATTATTTCAACAATACCATCCTCTCCATCTGTAAAATCAAGTCCCTTCTTGAAACAGTTTCTTGATGCAAACCATTCTCGATAAATAATCCTGTTCACATGATCATCCTCTAACTCAATAATACAATAACCTAGTTTGTCCGCTTTATCTGTATACAATTGGGGAGACTGGCACCAAACATAAGATTCCCCTTTAACTTGATTACAAAGAATATTCTGACGATGAGCATGTCCTGTTAGTAATAAATCAAATTCTATTCTAAGTAGTTTTGTGAGCTCATCATCCGCCCATTCGGATAGAAATGATAGAGGATGGTGCATCATTAGAATTTTCTTCTTGGAATTTTTTTGAACCCAGTCATTTAGGTTACGTGTATCTACATTTAATCTTCTCTCATCATCTTTCAATTGTTGATACTCTTTCCAGTCATGACCAGCAAAAGAGGTCAAAGCACTATTAAGGCAATATATGCTCCATTCTTCATTGATTTCAATAGGAAATCCTATCAAATTTTTGCATGAGTTTGGAAGATATTGCTCCACAAAATTTTTATAATTGCCAAATTTTTCCAAGAAAACGGTTCCTTGCTGTCCGTTTATCATATTGTTAAATCGGTCTTCTGTGAATTTTTGATTAACTACTGGCGCATAGTTTTCTCTATTATCTATGACCCATTGGCGTTGACAATCATGATTACCAGGAACACATATTATTTTTTCAGGCTGAATACCGTATGTAATTAATTTGCTTAAAATCTTATTGTAGAATGCTTGGTAACTTTCTTGTTTATCAGCTGTTTGTACAAGATCTCCACCAATTAATACATAAGCATCATTATATTGCATAGAAAAGAGTTGTTGCTTAACATCTTCACAAAATGCTTTTATCACAGCACCTTCATTCTCAGGTTTATCCCCAGTCAAATGTATGTCTGAAAAATATACAAGTATTGTCTTCATTTTTCTTTTATATCTATACTGTAAATTTTAAAATACATTATTATTTTTAATGGAATGATATATTATCCATTATAACTATTTTATCCAACTCTTCAAAAGTCGTATCAATAAACGTATAGTTTATCATCTTGCTTGTATTGATGGGTTGAATGCCATCATATTGTTTACGAAAGTATCGCAGTTCAAAAGCAAGGCGAAGATCATTGGTGTCTTCATCTCCCTCTATTTGTTTCACTTCCTTTGACGTGATAGTTCTAACTCTAATTATCTCATAAACATCACAAATTCCTTTTCCTTTGAAGTAAGGCATGAAGTAATGTAGATTTTGCAGAGCAATAGTCGTTGGAAAATGACTGCCAGTATAATAGAGTGTGGCATTACCATCCTTAAAACTCTGTAAATATCCTTTACGACTGCTGTTTGTAACAAGACCTATAAGAACTCTATTTCCGACTTCTACAAATGTTCCTTTTTGCGGTATCACATTGGAAATGGTATCGTGCGATTTCATATTAACGAGCTGTTCAATAAATTGCTCCAAAAGTATTCGGTTATGTATGTCTTTGGGGCGGAGTGGAAAAGCTCCAATATTAACCTCATCAATAGTCTTGCGAAACTTGGATACGGCAACATCGGTTGGTTCACCATCACCTGGGAAAAGGATATAGCCTCCTATAACTTCTTTTTTCAATACATCCGATTTGTAATCTTTGTAATATATGGCATCACGGTATCTGTGCATTTGGTTAATTGCGTCTTCTGGTGGAACATCTACACCGTTTCTGTCTTTCCCGTCAATACGATATTTTGCGTCAAATAGGTAGGTAAATTTCATACCTTCCTGCAAATCGTTCTTGGTAAGTTGCAACACAATATCCGGCTTTTGAGGAACAGTAGGCACCACCCAATCTGTTATGCCAACAGAATTATTTTCACGTTCCGAACTTTTGGGGTTATAGATGAGTTCAGCCAGTTCTACATTGTCTTTCTTAAAAAGAATACGTGAATTCTCTCCTTTACCCAAGTCCCATGTAAATAAGCCATTCATTTCCATTCGGTTTCTATGATCAATGTCTTCATCAGACAAATGTAACTTTTCTTTTACTATATGGCTTACTTCAATGAAACACCATATCTCATAAAGTGTTGCTATATCTTTGGTTTGTAAACGATATATGCCATCATTTAGAGAATAAGAACGTTGTAGCAAACTCCATGTGCGATATACCTGACTATATCCAGTAGCCTTTTGCAAAACCAAACTTTCTTGACTCAGACCTTTATAATTTCCCACGGTACGGAAAAAGGGATTCTGTTGTAAATGTCTCAACGTTGCCAATGTAACTTGCATATCCTCTTTCATTACATCAGACGCATTCTTTATCACTTCTATACGCTTTTTCAAGGTCTCATATTTCTTTGTAATTTGGCTAAGTGCAAATTTCAAAAATCTATTTTCCTGTGTATCATTTGTCCGTGCACATTCTTCTACACGATATAAATGTGAACTGTCAGATCTATGTTCTGCAAGTTCGTTTTCTATGCTAGATGGGATAAACGTCAATCTGTCCGCACGTTTATATGATGCCTTTTCATGCAAACGGTGTCTTGGGCGGTCAATGATATTTTTGCATGCCTGGATAAATTTCTTTTGTTCGTTGGCAAAGACACTCCACCAAATTATTTCCGGAGTTTCACCACTTATATCTGGAGAAAAGCCATGAAAGGTTCTTCGCATATAATCCAGCGAAAGCATTCCATACTCCTGCTCAATATCCTCTATAATAGTTTTCCAGTGCTCGTGATAATTAAGCTTTGTACTCAACACTTCAAAGGAGAAGGCAAAATTACGGACTTCTGTTCCTACTTGATATATGATTTGTATTTCACTGCGTCCAACCTCATTACCATAATTCAAGAAACCGGCTAATATTTGTCTTCGAAAAGTGAATTTATCATTTTCATTTTGAAGAATGGAGCCAAATTGTGCTTTCTTCACATAGTCCTTGAACTCAATCCAAATAGGATAATCTGTATTATCAAAAAAAACAGCAGGAGCTTGTTGGCTATTTTCAATCGTAATTTGTTCTCCAATATGGTTGCTTAAAATAACAGACATTACTCCTTCCGACCAAGAATAAGTGGAGTATAAGTTTTCTTCTCCCACATTATTCTTTGCCTTATTCCAAATGTTATCGAATTTTGTACATTCGACAATCATTTCAAAATCCTGATGTTTTATAGTAAGCAGTTCCATCTTCTCTTACATATCTTTTCCAGTTTTAGCTCCAGAAACTTGTATAACCAGATAATGTTAATCGTTCTTTCATTTCTTTCAGTTTGGCTACAGAAATAGATTCTATTTTCTTTTCTTCTCCAGTCAATATCAATAATTGCGCCTCGATAGTAGTAATCAAGCTTTCAAGAAGTGAATGTTTGATTTTTGTATCATCACCTTCAATACGAGATAGAATTTTCATGCTTGTTATTTCGTCCAATGCTATTGCTATGACCTCATCCTCGCTGAACTCGTTTCCTTTTTCATCCAAGTTGTAGGGTAAATTGTTTACCACATAAAGCAAGAACTCGTTTCGTGTACGATAGGCTATCTTGAACGGTGTGCCATTAAGTACATCATTTACAGCCTGCAAATAGCTTAAAACCTTATTGCAAACTTCCTCATTATCTGCATATACATCCACACCTTCTACAGCTGTACCAATAAGCATGTCACTATTTAATTTGCCAATACGCTCATATTTGCTGTCCAGTCCAGCATACAAATCCACTTCATTCATTTCTATAGTCATGGCACGGTCAAGAACCTTTCTGGAGAAAGAGAAGGTGGTTTCATCCATGTTTACCGTACCCATTACAATTAGATTTTGTGGAATGGTTATGCCTTCTTCCAAAAATCGGTTTCTTAACGTTTCATTGCCTCCTGTTAGTTCGGCAGTCAATACCCGATACCAATCTTCCGTACTTTTCTTTAGGATAGGATCAGTTGTAATCGTTCCGTCTTCATTACTTTTGCGAGATTCTATTACGCTAAGAAATTCCGCAAAATATTGTTCTACTGGAGCAAGATTCATTTCATCCAGACAAAGGAAATAAGGTATATCTAAATTTTCCCATGCCTGCGTAATGAATCTTAAGAAATCGCCAATCACATATACAGGAGTTCCGCTAACACGGCTTACATATCCAATTAGTTCAGTAGAATCGTGCCAATTAGGTTTAACTTGAATTATCTCAAAATTCTTAGGTTTTTGGGCTTTGTATTCGATGGAATCTTCGTCCCAACATGCACGGGCAAGTTCACGAACAATGCGACTTTTACCTGTACCTGATATTCCAGCAAGCAAAAGGAAAGGTTTTGTTTTAATAGCGGTAATGATGTCTATATTTTTATATAATTGTTCGTCTGATGTACTCTTATAAGTAGATATACTATCAAGCAATTCTTTTGTTAAAGGAGTAATTTCTCCTACTTTGTGAGGATGGGCAGGAATCCACACTAAATGTTTTCTTCCTTTTGAGAAGTGAGTGTAAAATTCTGATGTATGAGCAAATAACCCCTCCCATGCAGAACGGGCACTGCCTGAACCATTCCAAACAGATTCTATATGTAAAGGCTTGTCTTCAACAACCTTGTTTACAAATACACGAAGATTTTCCGTTGTTATATTGGCACTTTTCGTAGAACCTTTTTCTGTATCAACTTTTGTTGCTGATATGTATTTTTCTACATGATCAACACTATTAAGCTGAATCTTATTTGTTCCTGCTTTTACATAATCTAAATTAACTCCTTTGGGTAATTCATCGATTAAGTTTAATAGGTGTTCTAATGTTAAAGTCATGCACTAATTATTTATGTGATTAATATAGTCGTTAATAGATTCTGCAATGCCATTTGCTAGTACAAAAGGAACTCCGTTTCCAACAGTCTTAAAGGCATCTGTTAATGATATATCCTGTGGCAGGGTAAAATTTGCAGGCAATGATTGAATTGCCAATGATTCTGCAACAGATATTCTTCTCGGAAGAAAAGGATGTATATGAACCTCATTATTTCCATATGCAGCAGTTGGAGAGTATCGCCATCTATGAAGACGTTTATAACATTTTTTTTCTACATCACCTTCTTCTTTTGTTCTAAATCTTACAATTCCTGCACGTGGCTGAAAATACATATTAGCATTGGGATGATGTGTGACATCATTTTCCGTCCACCAATGTTGTACAGTCAATTCTGCTATAATACCATCAGGCATAGGTGTAGGAGTATTTTCTAGGTAGGGGGATTTGTTAGGCCATGGCAGATTTTTTACTTCTTCCAAGTTATATCTTTTATGAGCCTCCCAAGGAAAATTCACTAATATTCCATTATCAGTTTGAAGATGTAACCTATCAACAGCATCTTGGTGAAATCCTATTAATATAATTCTATCTCTATCTTGTGCCGCTCCGAATTCTAAAGAATTTACAAGTTGTTCCGTTAAAGAATATCCATGAGCTATGAATTGCTGTTTTAAGTCTTCAAAGAATTGTCTATGTCTTGCAGTTCTATATAATCCTTTAACATTTTCGAAAAGGAAAAAATCTGGAAGTGCTGTACAAATCAGCTGAGCATACGTTCCAGATAATCTACCATTTTCTCCATCTCTTCCTCTATTTTTTCCTGCTACAGAAAAATCTGGACATGGAGGGCCTCCGATAAACCCTGTAAGTTCTTCCTCTTTGGACTCTTCTACCCAATTTATAAGTCTTTGAAGCTTATCTCTATGCTCTCCATTAACATATTCAGTTATATCTTCTATATGGTGACCGTATCTAGGTTCTTGCAATCCCATATTATGTCTTGCATAACGGTAAATACGATTAAAGGTTTCGTGAAATTCATTCACAAAAACAATATTATAGTCACCTTGTAATTCGAATCCTAAATCTAAAAAACCTGCACCTGCAAAAAATGAAAATATGTTCATTTGTTGTTATTTTATTCTTTTATTGACCAAAGTAAATCTTTCACATCTACGTCTAAACATTCAGCAATCTTGACTAATGTCTCTAGGTTAGGTTGCATAGTGTTGGTACACCATTTCGAAACAGTTCCCGGATCTTTTCCTAATTGTTCCGCTAACCATTTATTAGTACGTTTCTTTTCTACTAGAACCACCTTCAAGCGATTAATATCTTTGTTCATACATTACATAATACATAATATGTTTTCAAAAACAAAGATAATCATTATAATCGAAAATCTATTCTGACTATAATGATTATCTGACAAATATATGTCGAAAAACGACTTTATATTGGAATATACTTCAATGATACTTGTGGTTCATGTGGATTGTTTTTCTTTATCTCTTCTCTCTTTTACCCTTTCCTGTCCCGGCATTTTTTTAGCCAATACACTTTCTCCGGCAGGAAAATAGATAGGAAAAACTTTATATAAGAAACTTACAATATCATTACGCTTCTTTCCCATATTGAAAAAAGCAGAACAAACAAAATACATAAGGTCTTGCTGACTACACGTCTCTTTTTGCTGAATAGCTATTGATGGAGCGATTATCAAGTCATGTTCTGCAAATGCGCAGGCACAGGCAAGAATAGCTTTCTGCTCTTCCTCAGTAAATACTTTGATTTTTTCTGTTAACCATTCAAGTTCTCCTTTGAGAAGTTTTTTTTGCTTTTCATTTTGATGCTTTAATAGAGCATCTACATTTTTTTGTTGCTTTTCTGTCAAGGCATTTTCTAATGCTTGATTTTTTTGTTTAAGAATATTGAATTTCAGCAAACCGGCAATGTACATACAAAAATATCCCACCGCAATATCGAATATTAAAATAAGCAGGTATTCTTCACTTGAAATTTGCGTAAACTTAGTCAAATATTCATTGATAGGAATAACGGCAAATAGCATGATGATGGCTATTACATAAAGCACTATATATCGAGTTTTATGTTTTACTTGCTGTAAAGAAGCAAACAAAAAGGAGATTACCAAAATGGCAACTATAACACAGAGTGGTATAAGATATATTCCCATAGGTCTATTCTTCTGCTTTAGGATTAATTACAATACGCCAATAGCCACCATGATCTGCTCCCTCTCTGACAAGCAATCCTTTGGCTTTTAGATTTGCAATCTGCATTTCAATGGCTCGTTTACTGACTCCTATTTTTTCCGCCATCTTATCTTGAGATATAGAACCATCTGATATTACAAGGTCAAGAATACTTTGTGCAGTCCGTCCCAATCGCTTTTGTTTCACCGAAGAATTTTGCAAATCACCGAAGGTTTTCACCGAAGATTTCTGTAAATCACCGAAAGTTTTCACCGAAGATTCTTCATCGATAGAGTACTTTTCGAGGCTACTATTTACCCTGTTGGCAACTTCCTCTATAGGTATCCTTCCATTCTCTCCCCAATTCAAATTATAGAATGTGGTATAGAAAGAAATTGCTTCCGTTT